>Ga0056116_1000360_pt1 | contig 15206 bp, 10 predicted proteins | sample WorMetOlspDAHAB2_FD_67352 | JGI IMG/M metagenome (GOLD analysis project Ga0056116, IMG submission 67352) | Marine gutless worms symbiont microbial communities from Max Planck institute for Marine Microbiology, Germany - Olavius sp. DAHAB.2 ...
ACCTAATTTGTGACGTCATCAGTTGTTGTGTTTGAAGCTGCGACATGGGTAAAATCAATGTATATGACAAAATCATGATTTAAACCAAAAAGAAAGAGAAAATATGGAAATCAAAGATATTTTTACATAAATATCCATCTAATAGATGGTTTATAAACGGAATTCACAGCTTGCTAAGTCGAGACGATTCCACAGGGAGCGCTGACGTCATTTACCGTATGTGACGCATATCGCTACTTTGTAGGTCAGGCATAGTTTTTGATGTCAAAAAGTAGGTCACGCAGAGAATATTTAATACTGACAGATAACATTATAGTGCTTGATCATATCTTTAATTTGACAAAGAAATCTAATCTCATTGGCAGACTTTATTACGATTTAACACAATGTTTTGATAATTTGGGAGTGGCTTACTTATTTTTGGGCCAACCTGTACAAGAAACATTAGTAAGCAGTGGAATATGTAGCATATGACAACTGCAGATGCTAATATTCAGAAAAGAAACAGAAAGGGGAAGTAACCAACAGCAAAAATCAAATGGCAAGGAAAGAAAGACATTATCATATGGTTTACCTTCATAACACTTGCCTGTTCATTCTTGGTGACGAGTTGGCCTTTTAGCCAGAACTGCTGGCACACTGCATTATTGTATGTTAGCTTAATTGGGTCTGACCCTCGCCAGCTCAAAGGTCAACGGAGATGAGTTCCCTCGTGACGTACCACATGTCTACGCATAAGTCTTCTTCTCAATAGCAATACTATATGGACTGAAACTCAAAAAATGGTTAAGTTCACAGGAACAACAACAATAATGCAATACTTTCAGAAATACATCATAAATCACTAATTATTAACGAATAAGATATTGCATCAATACCTGAATAAACTGCAGGAGTTCATCGCCAAACTGCTGGGCTCTAGCGACAGACCGAGTGCCGACAAACTCGTAAGTGCGCTGACGGATGTAGTTGAGTTCGGGCAGAACACTGTGATGAAAGTACGAGCAGGTGACGGAAAACAGACCATTGGCGGTGACAAACGTCGGCTCACAGAGGTGTATTCGCTCGCTCCAGTCACGTAACTCACCGAGGTTACGCTGCAAAAAACAACATAGAATTCAACTGTGAACTATAATGATCGATAAATTTAATGTACAATGAGGTGCATGTACATTGTACAAGGGTTTCCTAAAACAACACATAATAATTTTTAGACTTCTCTGTCGATTCACTATACCACTCTTACGGAGCTGCAACAAAGACTAAAGGAAGTTCGCGAGTGAATATCACCATAAAAAACTGGAGATCTAAATATAATAAATGTTGCAAGCTGATAGGTATTGAGAGTGCCTGGTCTACAGATACGCAGAACTATCATGCATTAAAACGTCAGCAGATAAAAGAGATACTGGCAACTTGGCAAGATAAATAAAACCGCATTCATACGCAGGGATAATGTTAAAAGCTTTGTGAAATAAATGTGACTTGATGAGTGGTATGAGCCAATGGTGACAGATGGTGTAGATGTCAAAAGTTATAAAGTGTTTATCAGGCACCTGCTAGACATTTTGTTTGTATGGTGCTAGCACACTGAGCGCATTAGGGAAGTCCACTGACGATGCAATATACAGATTTATGTAATTACAATGACATTGACATATCTGGCCATAAGAGAGTTCCAAATTACTGGACCACACACAGAAAATGCTCGCTTGCAGAACTGTGTTCTTGTCTTTTGGATGACAGCCACTCTTGCCTGTGCTGCCAAATTTAGTTAAGATTTGGAGTAGTGACAGTTCAATTTTGGACTTCTGCGTGGTATTGCATCGTTGTCCTCAGGTGCAAAAAATATGATCTACGGCTGCTCCCTGAAAAAAAGGGAAAACTATGGAACATAATAATACGAACCTGAATGTGAATCAGTGGAACGTCAATAAGCTGTGCAAGATGTGACTCAGACCACGCGGAACAGAAACGAAAAATGTCAGATAACCACGAGTTACTCCGATAGAAGTCATTAACATGATCCACTGCTGACTGGAACAACTGACGCATCTCCGCCACCAGTTTCTGGTACTCAACACTGGCAAATACATTCACACACATCATCCGGAAGTTACCACTGTGCGGTTATTGACATGCATACACACTACAAGCCAATGCATCAGTCATTCAGGGGTTATATGGTAGTAACAAATGTGATCTTCACATATTAAAACTAAAGTTTAAAGCAGATGTTTTAAGTTTTTAAAATTTACAAGTGATAAACAGCAGCACTGTTAATATACTGTCTACTGAAGACTGCCTCTACAGTTAACAAGTGCCATAACTATAAACCTTAAAAAAATTACAATAAAACAACATAAAATAACACACTTGCTCTCAATTTTAGCCGCAAAGTTGGCAGCAGAAAGTGGCTCCTCAACTGTACCATCCAACTTGGATAACCTGTCGGCTTCCTCGACTACAGTATGGCATACAAGACGCAATTACACAAATCTTCAACAATGTAATACAGCAACCTCACGATTATAATTTCACTCAGTAATTACCACTCACTGTAAAAAATTAGCCAAAACAGCAGAAAAATGGCAGCTTAAGTCTACAGCTAGCAAATTAATCAACAAACAAATACGAATGCATCTTGACTGAATGACTGACTGACTGAGTGGTTATATGCTGCTTTTATAATACCATTAGTGTAATAAATGATGCAATGATAAAAGCAGCAATGCAAAAATGTCACTTTAACGAATTTAAAAATAGCCAAACAGCATAAAAATAAAATGGCTGCTTAAGTCTACAGATAGCAATTTAGACTACAAACCAAAGTTCATGTTCATGCTTGATATAGAAGCAGCAGTTGACTGATGCAGAACATTGGAAACTAGATCTGAGGCCCTCTCTTTCTTCATCAGCGGCTTGGAGTGACTTAAACAAAACAACAGGAACTCCTTAAAATACATGTTATATACCACTTAGCACCTACAACTCACAACTCATTCACTGTTTGGAACTGTTGATTTAGCGACAGGAGAGGCATCCGAAATGTAAAAACAGCTGATAGTTTAAGCATAACTGCAGTGCAGACCCAGTCTACAATCACTAAAACACAGAGATAAAGCTACAAAAGTTAGATGGTACACTGAGTTATGAAATTTTGCACCGTGTTATCATGTTGCATGACAATGAGTTAACTCTCGGATTTTTCAGCGGGGCATAAATCGCTCTATACATTCCCTTGTCATTGTCCCTGATGCACACTCAAAGAACAATAAACAAAGTTAAACCGAAATAAGGTTAGCATACCCAGTTAAATCTATTGGTTCCTCGCGCTGTCGCCAAGCACGTGGTTCTGAGCCAGATATCTGATATGCCGATTCACCGAGAAAAGCTGGTAGATAATGAAACGACTTCTCCAACAGTAACATGAACTTTTCCACCGGTGGGTCAAGTTTCAAGTCACCTAGTCATGGAAAATATGTACAATTCTTAAATGAATCATCCACAGAAAATGCAACTGTAAGTAAGTAAGTAAGTAAGTAACAGCATTACTAAAGCACAGTTAAAACAGGTTCACACTGAGCTGTGGTCTGGCTGCTCCAATAAAACGCCTTCATCAACGACATCATCATCATCATCATCATCATCATCATAATCATTTTAACGTGGCCTAAATAATGTTAATTATTGCAAAGACCACAGGTATCCAGACAATAATGATGAATGGTAATAGGAACACACGAGTCATATGATAGTGTCTTGGTAGGAACGGGAAACCAGAAAGGTCTTGAGTCGTTGTCTGAAACCGCGAGTGATGGCGCCGATGCGACGTTGAGAGGCAGGTCGTTTCAGACGGTGGCACCAGAAACCGGAAACGCCCGCTTGCCGACTGTAGAGAGACGAACGGGTGGAACTTCCAGACGATGAGAGGTAGAAGACCGCAGCCGTCGTCGGGATATCATGTCGGTAACACGGGTAAAAAACAACTGTAGGTTGGACGGAGAAATGCCGTGGATAAATCAATATGTCATAACTGCCAATTTGAAGGGGATACGTTCTGGGACGTGCAGCCAGTGAAGTCTGATGAGCACTGGAATAATGTGTTCTGACCGTCGAATTCTGAAAATTAGCCGAGCCGCAGCGTTCTGAACAGCGACAGTCTAAAAATTGTATGGATGGCTGACTGTAACATTCGTTGTCTTAGCCATTAAGAAAATGCTTCTTCATCCACTCCAAATATCATTGTTTTAAACGTTTAAAATACTGCAGCTTAATCTGTAACACTGTAACGCAAGAAATAAAACAAAATGCGAGTCCCCCATACCAGTTTCTGCATCAAAAACGATGCACGTTTTGAAGTATGCTTCTTCTACGACACCATCTTTAGCCCGAGCAGTAAGACTGTTGACAAAGTCATAAGTGTTGGCAATAGCGGCACTGATCAGCTGTGAGAGAAGCAGCTGCTTCACCAGCAGCACGAATCGGCCAAAACAGCTGCACAAACACATCAAATCTCCCTCTTTCATTGCCTTTATTGTATTTTATTTCACTTATTCTATTCATCTCCTAATTCTTTTTTGCACCATATTACTGTTAAGCACCTCCGTACACATCTTCTAAGAGGAGTGCTACAAATTTATTGCAATTGACTGACTGTTCTTCCAACTCCTAAAGTCTATTTATAACAGACATAATCGCAGGACTGTTTCTCCCAAGACTGCATAATGGTGTTTATGAATAACACTACTGGTATTACTGCCACTGGTTATGATGATCAATAAACGTGCCAAGCTGGTACAATCATCAATTCACGTTTCATCAACTTTATGCGACATGATACATGTATATTTTAGAACTACAGAAATATCCAAAATCCACATAGCTTCTGAACATAGCACCTACGAATTTCTAGAAGACGACTGATAAAGCAGGATCAATAAATGGCGCATATACAGGGTGCAGCAAAAAAGTAGCTAACTAAAATTTGTTGCAGTTTTCTAGCAATCGCTTAGTTCTCAAAGCAAATGTTTACATACATATTAAGTCATCCTATGTGCAAGTAACAGTCATATCATTATACAATTAATTAGTAAGTAAGTATGTAGGTAAATGATTTATACAGCGCCAACTTCTGGTACGAATGAGGGCGTATTTGTGCATGGGTTGATAGGGGGTTGTAAAAGGAGACTGATAGCAGTGAGTCTTGAGGTTACGTCTAAAAGCAATAAATAACCTAGCTTACACTGTTTTGAAGTAATCAGAATTTCAGTGTTGTCATCCAGTAGAGATGCAGTCAGAGGGTCTATATACAGAAACGAGTTATCTAAATGAACAAAAATTTGTCACATTAAAATGATATAATGGAATTTAACAAAATAAACTGACGCTATTTCAAGTTTGATTTGCTCAAGATTTCGCTTCAGCTGCTGGTGTCGCATCTTCTGCCTGTAGATCGACTCACCAGCCGAGCTGACAGTGCCACAAAACACAGCGCTAATTTTTAACACAAATTAACATACTTAAACCAAATTGTATGGTTTAGAACTACATATCTGACATCATATAACCTGGCTGTACAAAAGGCAATAGAGAGACAAAAGTACATTTTGCCACAAAACAGTAACAACAGAATGCATAACAAATATGTGGTGGGCTACCAAAACGGTCACTAGACCCATCTTGCTGGTTACCCGTACAATGTTACATGCACTCATAAATTTCATTTAAATGTGTACAAGCAGTTTCGGCAAAAAGACACATATTGATCAAATGATGCCTTGTGTTATTCTACCTTTTACTCTATCTTAGTTACACGAAAAGAAAGTGGTGTTAGCTCATTCATAAGTAATAAAACCACAAATGACACAAAATTACATAAAATGCTAGCAAAGAATGGGGACCATAGTTACAGAGTTACAAAACTAAAAATGTAGTAAGACGCAAAACAGTGGACATGACAATGAAGTTCAAGTTTCACTTATCGCAATGCTGCAAATACTTATGCCAACAATAAAACATGACTGCATGTTTAAGATGAATTCTTATATTCAATGCCACCATAAATACATGGAGCCTATGTTGATCCCACTCCCAGCAAACTTCAAATAATTTCTAAAACAAAAAGATGCCAAAATTAGAAGTAAGAATGGAATGCATGTTGTTGGTGCTTAATATTTGACTAAAGCTTTGTCGTTCCCTGTGGAACAACATAGGCCACAGACCACTGTTTTCCATTTTCAGCTCTGTTCTATGCTGCTGCTTCCATCTTCCTCCAGCTGTACTTGTATCCTGCTGTCCACATCTCCTGCTCCAGATCTCTTTTCCAAGTGTTCTTTGGTCGTCTTCTTCCTCTGTGGCCATGTGGCATTCACTGGCATGCTTGTCATCACACAATGTTTAATTATGTGACGCACTGTGATTAAGACACTCACAAGACTTTAGGCCAGTTTGCCTTTTCCTCACATTGCTTCAGTCTTCTCATCAAATCATCATGTGTCGTCTTCATAATAATGCAGTTGAATCTGCAACAGAATCACATTCAAAACTACTCCATCAACTTTTCACAGCGTAAAATATTCAAGAAATAAACATTTTCAGATTCTTCTTCACTGGCGTACTGTTCAGAGTGCTGCAGTGCCGACAAATGTCTACACCAGACAGCTCCGCCGTACCTCGCTGAGGAATTCCATCAGTCGTCTGATGTCGAGGCTCGTCAGCATCTCCACTCTGCTTCGACATCATCGCTTGTTGTCCCACGCACCTGTCTTTCAACCATCAGTGATCGAGCTTTTCCGGTCGCTGCTGCCCGACTGTGGAACACTCTGCCGCTGAACGTCACGTTTGCATCGTCAATATCTGTTTTCGTGAAACGTTTGAAGACCCATCTCTTCAGTCATTCTTTCCCTGAATCTCCAGTAGTGCCTGTGCAGTGACTATATTCAATTTTTTTACTTACTTACTTACTTACTTAATGTGCAGCCCATACTTAAGTGGTTGGAGATCTGCCTCGATTGTCCAAGTGTTTGCTGATTGACCACACCTATGTCTGTGAGAATCGAATTCATTCAAATCAACGCAATATTCAACACACAACCACTCTCATGCCAACCATGCCTGTTACTGGTGACATACACTGCCTTAACCATACCGTAACATTCACACTCGGACCCATTTCATTTCAAAAACTTTTACACGAATCACAAGAACAAAAATAAATAAGCAAATCATGCCTGAAATTACTAAAAACCGCCGTAAGTTTGTGGCTTCATCGTCAAAATATTCCTCGAAGTATAGCAGTGACTGACCGATAAAATCGCTCCAGAATCTGTTGGCTGTACTTCAGCGACAGCTTTAACTCATCCTCCATCTCAACAATGTTGTAACACTTGCTGTATATAAACACAGTACATTCAAACAATCTGTGACAGCCACAATAATAATTCCACGACAACGTTTATAGTGCTACCACCCATGACAAAGCCATAAAAGATATGGATTGACCCATTTTCGGGTCACTTGAATAAATATAGGCCGACACTAGGTGGCCACCGACTCATAAACCAAGTTCTGCAAACTTGATCTTTGAATCCGCTGGTATGCTGCAATAGGCCAAACATTACCCATTGGCAATCGCCTTATTTCTCAGCCATAAGGCTGATACTCATTTTACCGTCCCATGGAGGCAGAAAGCTGAGTCGACCTAGGCACTGCAGTAAGTATGCAGCCTGTGAAAATCTCAGCTAATGTCATATGACTGTGCGATATTCTTCAGTATGTCAAAACTTTGATAAAATAGCTGTGGTCTGTGCCCTGTGGAGTCCGTAGTGCCCGCACAGTAAATGTCATTTCAGAGGTTGGTAAAAGGAACAACTGAAAAGATGAGTTTTCAAGCGATTCCCGCAAATCAGTCAGTGGCAGCATGACGTGATGTTCTGCGGAAAGTGTTCCACGGCCAGGAAGCTGCGACTGGAAAAGCTCGATCGTTGACGGCTGAAAGCTGATAAGTGTGATCTTCCAGAGATACAGTGACAAACAGGCCCAGCGACTCATGGTCTTCGCAGAACGTTAAACCTGACAAAAAGCCATTGTTAGTGATTTCTGTGCATGCTGAAAAGCTTATGTCTCGAGTTAAGAAAGTAAGTAAGTAAACTTCTGGTAAGAATTAGGGTGCATTTTTTGCTGCGTCACAATAAAAGCAGACTGAAAACAGTGGATCTTAAGGGGACGTCGAAAAGCTGTGAGCGACTTGAAGTCACAAACAGACGGTGATGAGGTGTTCCAAATTCTCGAGTCCGTCTCCCAAAATGACCTATTTTGTGTTGAGTGGGGCTTTAAACTCTACTCACTCGCTCACTCCAAATTCTTGGGGCAGAAACACGGAAAACACTTTGAACCAAAATTGAGGCTGTAGCGTGGCACTGATGCAAGGTGGTGGCAGAGTATATAGGCCTTGTAGATCTTTGGTGTCTATGGTGCTGCACGAGTCAGGTCAAGTAGCTTTTTAACATAACATGGGTGTCAAAAATGCACCAGCTGCTACAAAGCAACAAGTCTAAAAGTTAACGAGTACAATGAAATAAATAAAACAAGAAAAATATGACGCAATGAAAAACTAAGGATTAAGATGGATAGAATTAAACAGGTGATGTGTAGTGAAAAAACTTTCAAATTTATTCGAGGTAAGGTATATAGATGAAATGTTTTTAATATTGCTGGCAGTGAATGAGAATTCTGCGCCTACTAACATTCATTACTTGAGATATACAGCACTATGTAAGGTTAGGCCTATACTGACTTTTTACGCACTGCATCATAGCATTGTGCAGAAAAAACGTCATGACAACTAAGTTGAAATATAGTGCAATATCATTATATCAGCATGCATAAAACCAGTTTTGTAACCTTTTATTCACTGGGAAAATTCTCAGACTAAAAATTTCTTGACAAAATCGTGAGATCTGGAGCAATGCAGCACCATAGCATGGCATTGCTGAGATCAGACTGAACGCAATTCCACGACGGCGACTGGCAAACTGGACATGTTTAACATTCAACCTCCATCTAAACCACCACACAATATACCACATTTTTATCAGTGCAAGCAAGCAAGCATACAACCGCATTTTAACAGGTAGTAAAATGTGACATATAAAAACTTTCTACATCGTTAATTTTAACAGAATAAAAGATATTATTAGAAGAAATTCTTTACTAAACAATAACACATTATAATTATGAAAAAATAAATGATGATGATTACAATGACAATCGTGACAAAATGGCTCTACATAGGAATATGTACGCTGAATGAAAGCAAAAGTTGACAGTAAAAGCTCAAAGGCATTGACTGCTCACTGCTAGTTAGAGGCCAAGTACAAATACATAACAATTGCATCTCGATTTTGATACAAAATGGCACAGCTCCCGTGGTAACTTGCATAACTATTCTGTTTAAAAATCCAATTCAAATCACACTGTTCAAAAAAAATGGAAGAAAACATGACAATAACGTTTCTGGATAAACAAAAACAACAATAATATTAATAATAATAATTAATAATAATAATAACAATAATAGTAATTAATCAGTGGCATTGTAAAATGGGAACATGGTCTCGTTTCAGAACTCATTCACAGCCGGCTAGCATGTTGCAAACCAGTTATTTACTGTTTTTATTATTTTAACTTCATTATTTAGTGCCAATGGCTTTGAGCTTGCAGACGACATGATAACAGTAACAGTAGCAGCCGACAAACGGACTTGCACCCCATGTCCATTCAGCTTCACTCGAGGTTGCCAACCATCTATATTTAACATGTCATTATTACACTGATTACTGTTTTTTGTTATTACAAGATTACGTCAGAGCAATGTTCCAAATCTCATACATGTAAATAACCTCTGAAAAGTCTTGAGAAGCAAGTAGTGTTTGAAGAAGGGGATTTTTCTGGCAGCTGCAAACAGAACTGCTTCTGTCTGCCATGCAGCCAGCGACATGCTCTCAGATGTCCCGTCTGCATGAACGTGAAGCACACCGAATGTGCTGAAGATGTAATGCTCATCATTCACCTGCAAGAAAAGGAATGAAATGCCTTCGACTCAGCTCTGTAAATTCAGAATGACATTATTATGAAATTACAACAGAAAATAGGTTATTATGATACAAGTGATGCAAAATCAGAAGCATGCTCTGCTCTGGACCAGGGATGGCACCACAGATGCTTGGGCCAAAATGTAAAAACACAGAAAAGATGACCAGCACTGAACTACTTGAAACAACTTCATTTATATTAAGTACATACTTTAGCCAGGATTAGTAGGCAGCAGAGAAATCATCCACTTTCTCCCCTTTCCTTTCAACTCCCCTTTTAACTCCTCAGTCCTCTCTTTCCACTCCCTTCCTCTCATGCCTTTTCTTCCCCATCCCTCATGTTCAATTTCACCTACCCTCCTATTTCCTTCTCAGCTAGGGGGTTCAGGGAAAATTTGTCAAATGGCAACTCGGCAGAAACAATAAGTCACTTGCCTCCTCGTGCCTTAATGTAGCTATGGCCTTGCATCATACACAAAGGAATCAAGTCTGGCCCCATAGACCAGTGTGTGAGCTAGTCACTGTCTGAGTGTACACATGTAGTGTAGTGAGCAATCCCTCATGTACTTTTTCCTGGTTTATTTGTAATAATAGCAGTTATGTCTTTTTCCCAAACTTTGCAAGTTTTCTACACAGAGACTGATTTCAGATTTGCCTCAGTATGCACCAGCACATGCCCATAACGTGATGATTTTAATACTTACTGCTATAGTATAATACAGTATAATATTAATCTGCTACAAAAACATGAGCTAAAACAGCATCAGCAACAACAATGTATTATACCTGAGACCTGCAGCCGGACAATATCGACTGAAAATTTTAAAAAATGGTTTAACATGACTAGAACTGACAACATTATGTGCCATGTAACCTTTGAGAGATAAAAAACGTTAATCTAACAAAAAAAGTGCATAAAACTGCAAAGAATAAGAGAACAAATAAACATTATCAGTATTAAAAATCCACCATAATGAGCATAAATGATAATAGGATATAGCTTGTGTTATATTCAAATTCACAATAGCAATCATACACAAACTTTGTCCTCCAAAACTTCAATAAGAGTGTACGGCTGGTAATGTCTGCATGGTGCCACATTGAAGAACATTGACTGAATGGTGCCGAGGTGAAGACATTTCGTGAAATACTCCACTGCCTGCCTTCCACACTTCGGACGAGTTTCCTAATTAGCCAGCAAATTCAATTCAACGATTTTAATGCTTTTTGTACATTTAAAGAAAGTTCTGTCACGTTTTATTAAAATTACAACATCGCAGAACAACAACCCTGATAATTAAAAATACAGAACACATTGACAAAAACTGACAAAATAAACTGATACTAGGTTTAGTGGACGAAAACAATGATACAAATTTTTCAACTGAGTAGTGTAAAACTTTTACTCTACCTCCTTTAGGCACACATTTGATTCAGTTGGTGGTTTTCTCTTGCTAACAGGAGTTGGTAAATCAATATCTCTCTCTTCATGCATCTGTCAATCACATAAACATGGTTCACATTTACAGCAGTTAAATCATTAACAATAATGGCATAATTAATCACAATTACATTTTAAATCATTGAGCAGCACTAAAAGTTTGATCTGAAACTGTAGTACGAACACTCTGCGAGACCAGCAAGCAGCATTACCTCATTATTTGGCAGATGAACATTAACAGCCAGTGCTGTAGTGCCAAGACATGCATTCCAAATGGCTTCGCCTACAAATATATCATTTGCCTCTTCGTCACACATACAATGATGTACTGTGCCATCTCAGGACACTGTAATTCTCTTATCACTTGTCGGAAACCTCTTACACCTCTGTAACCTCTCGCACTCCATCGCAGAGCAATTACATAAACTTAAGAAAGTTCAAACAAGTTCTGTACACGAAATACTCTGATAATTTTCAGTCAGGAGTGTAGCCATATATTTGGTCTGGGTATAGTTAACATGGGAGATTACAGAAAGTTAACATTCTGTGCAACGTCATGGTCACTGTCATGTAGCTGGAATGACTTATCTTAACTCATGTTCAAGGGCGTATTACTGTTTTCAGTGGGCATCACAAGTCACTGATATAAAAATTTAATTTTAGGACTGTTTCACTTTTATACTACATCACTCAATATTAATTGTTTGGCGTCAGCCAGCGACAAATAGAAACGGCTGACAGTGTACAGAAAACTAATTACGTGTAGCTAATTCCAGTGCAACATCAGCCATTGAAGCGTTTATGTCTCTGATCGTTAACAGACTTGGAACATGATGATCTTCCTGAACAATTAACACAATAAAACTTCAACGCAAAATAATTTTCTAAACAAAATAATTTTCTAAATTGTTATGTTTTTTTAATTTTGGTGGTTTGGCACATGTTAGAGGTACTTGTAGCCATTTGTGTCCAACTTGGTATATTGCATTTGTGTTTAAACTGTGTTGCCTATTGTGTTTGTTTTGCTATGTGCCAAAAATATGCAATACAACAGCAAGCAGTACAAGCTAAATAGATGTCTTCATTAAGTGAAAATGCATGAGAGGCAAAGTGGCACTCAGAAACATAGACGTGATTCACTTCTAGAAACCCATTCACACGTGTGACTATAATCCGTGATTGAAACAATAATTTTGCATATTTCCACAGCATTCCAAACTCCAATATAATCAAGAATTGATAATACTCTGTGAAATATGAGCTTTGCTTAAACATTACAAACAAAAATAACTGAACGACCTGCTTGGTGACAATGACACCAGAAATACCATTGCCATTCAGGAAAACTATTACCTGCAATTGCTTTGTTTTGTAACTGTCACTATCTCATATCACTAAGTAGGATCATTTTCTATAGCTGAACGTTTTTATACTGCATAATATATGGCACCCTACTAACAAGTGTGCAAAAATGTGGTAGAATCAATGAGATATTAAACAATGAAAATAATTCACAGATTATACTGTGTGGCTTCTTAAATGCTGGCAGTGGTTTTGGCAGGCAAATACATTACACTTAATTAAACAGAGACAAGCGTAAAATAACCAGTTAAAAGTGGCAAAAAATTGTGCATAACATACCACAATGCCAAGAGAATATGGATTTTTCCAGTTTGGAAGAACCACTTTCAGTCGGTGTTGGGGTAATGGAATTGTTGGTTTTGAATCTTTGGGTGGCTGCGGCATATAATAATGATTATATATGTTTCTTCCTGCTCTGTGGCTGTCATTTAGCTGAAAAAGAACAACTTACAGAAACAAATCTGCTGCTTTCTTATTTGTACTTTATTTCACAATAAATATCAAAATACAGACAGACCTCTATAACAAATATACAAATATTCCAACATTAATTATTGTAAACAGCAACACATAAAAGCAGCTGACAATAAAAAACAGTAGTGTGATGGACCGGTAACAATTTAAAGTAACAACCATAGGAAAGAACGTTTTGATTGCAGCAACAACTTGAAGGTCCTCAAACGGCTGACCAAAATGCTCCATAATGTCACAGACACGCTCAGCATAATGGTAAAGCTAAAATGCAAAGTGCAACAGATGAATATAAAAGCAACAAAATTAAACGCACATTATAAGGGCTGTTATCGACATTCCTTAGCAATGATACATTTATCATCGCATATTCAGGCTAACTTATAAAAATAAAACATGCATTGGAACATCCAACAGCAAATACAACATACTAAATAATTACCATAACAGTAAGTAATAACGAATATAAAACATGTGCAAGTTTTCCAAAATACAGACAGTGGACAGATAATAGCAAAAATAGTTTGAGATAACTGAGACCTGCATTAATCTGTACAAGCCTAGAGATACAATATAAATATTTTGTCAACGTTTTTCCATAATATAAGCACCAATGTGTATGCCTCGATCTTTGCAGCTCTTGTTGTTGTAACCAAAACCTTCACTGCTAACACTAACCACACATAAATTTACTCAGTAGCATGACATATCAAGCCTATATCAGTTGATGTGAACTAAATACAAACAGTGACAAGTGTATCTACTAAAGAACCACTGATAATCTGCCACATGGATAGCTAACAAATTTAACACATTTCCCATGTAAACTAAAACAAAGCAAAAGTGTCATAACATAACGTTCAAAGCAGCATGGAAACTCTGTCTGCAACCTCAATTAGTCCACAGCAATTGTGGTTCATGCTCATGGCTACAGAAACGAATTATCACCAAAACAATTTAAACTCAATTCCCATATACGTGTACATCCAATCAGAATCATGCAAATTAAATAACATGTTACACAATGTAACCACTACAGTTACAACTGAATGGAATCAAACTTAAATTATACAGTACTATTATCACACAAATTTCAGATGTAAAAAATCAACCTCTGGTCCGGTTGTGAATAGGTCACAGTAATCTTCCATGCAAGACAGTGCTTTGACCAAAAATATCCACGACGGTCGACTAAATGCAGCAAAATATCACAAAAGCTATAACAAAAGACGAAGTGAAAAAAAGTACACTAAATATTAACTAATATGACACACATTCGTTTCTGCTGTTCTACCTTCCTGCAAAACTGCCAGTTATAAGAAGCCGAGCCTTTCCAGTTGCTGCTTCTGCGATCTGGAATGCTCTGCATCACAAAGGTCATTTCAGCATCATCCACTGAGTTTTTCTTGATCCAAAGAAGACACCATCTGATTGACTAAAAATAGTATGATAACCATGAATGTCATAATGAATGTGCAAAGATACACTAAAGTCAACAAATACAACTACAAATCTTACTCATTTTGATGTAAGGCTTGAACAAACACTGCAATCAGCTCCTGTTTAATTATTTTTGTAATTACTGGCTGAAAATCCACATTTTTCGTCCATGCATTAACACAGGCATCAATTCTACAACACATATACATATCAACAAAGTGTAAACACATCAACAAACAATTGCTTAACTATTAAATAACAACTTTATTTGTGGAAACAAAACAACAAGCAACATAACCATAAACATTCATGGAGGATATAATAAAAAGGTTAAAAAAAATTAATGTAAACAAATCTCCTGGACCGGATCGAATTCATCCAAGAATTCTTTATGAGAC
>Ga0056116_1000364_pt1 | contig 15162 bp, 11 predicted proteins | sample WorMetOlspDAHAB2_FD_67352 | JGI IMG/M metagenome (GOLD analysis project Ga0056116, IMG submission 67352) | Marine gutless worms symbiont microbial communities from Max Planck institute for Marine Microbiology, Germany - Olavius sp. DAHAB.2 ...
TTGCGCTGACTCAACGATTCTCGCCACGACATGCCTTCCACCGTGAACGGCTCCATGTCCAGAATCTGCGGAAACTAAACGGCAACAGGTCAACACCGGAATAGCATCAAGTGTCATGTTCAAACTGCAGAAAAAAATAACAAATAACAGTTTTTGCTGACAAACCAGCATATTATAGCTTTCAAACATATTTCCGCATACGTTAAATTTTTGCTCTTTCGGCTGTTATTTCCGAGGGCCACATCCAGCCAATTTTTTGTTGTATCACGACTGACCACTGCCAAGTGAATAAAATATTTGCATTTTAATAACATATTCCACATATCAAAACAATATGAGATAGCCACTTGCTATACAAAAGTTAAGCCGATTACTAACTAGTGTTCACTGTACGAATGAAAACAAACCCTAAAGTAGTCATCGAACTTGATTGCTCTATTCAGTTCCCAGTCATAATCAAAACGCTTCAGCTGAATGCAAAGCACAGGTGGCAACGACTTGATGCACAAGCGTTTCACAGCATTTCTCTGAAAACAGAACAAGCAGATAAACAGCAGGCATCAAAGTGCACTTGAACACTATTCTGGTCCAAGTCAAAGTGTAAAGAAGTCACAAACCTGGCCGTAAGCTAACACTAGTTTCATCATTAATTTAAACTGCATGGTGACATTTAGGTGCAAAAAAAACTTGTCAAGAGATGTTTTTGAGCAGAAAAGGAAACCAGTGAGCTCAGGATCACACAACTGACACACCACGATTGACATGCTTACAACAAAATGACCAAATTTCTCAATAACACCAAAACGTGGTATAACAGCACACCTTGACTCCACACTTTTCACAGAAATATGCATTGCTGCCTTCTAACAATTCTCCCTTCACAAACTGATCCAGAGAATCTTGCAGTGTGGCGTTTTTCACCGTCACATTCAAAGAGAAGAACACCTCCTCTTGTTCATACCTACAGACGAATCAAAGACTGAACAGCGTTAAATTAACAGACATTTGCAACCTTTCAATGACCAAGCAAAATGTTAAAACCATGGCCCATGATTTACCATATGAAATGCCCACCCGATCAATGGAATGATATTCTGTGTTTTTGCCATACCACTGCATCTAAACAGATGTTCACAAATTTCTATCACATAAATTAAGTTTATATTAATTTTCTTGAAGTTAATACGTTGACTGGCACCCCATAAAGTGACAGCAGTCACACAATATGATCATGAAAAACTGTTTTTGTCACCAAAATGCTAGAATGACTATCACATGAAGCTCAAAACAGGCAGTGATGTTTCATATGCGACACTTAGTACATGGACACAGGTCAAGTTCATTGTCAAAGGACAAGAAACACTGTAATTTGTACATCAAAATAAGACATTAACGTCATCCAATTGTAAAAATATATCTTTTTTTTATCAGAAATCAAGGTTTCCGAATCAACTGGTAGTAAGATTTTTTATAAACTCTTTCCAATAATTAGCCATTTCAGCGCACACGATGTAAAAATGTGGAAATATGTCATTCTTACAGGAAATCGTGAAATATGAGAATATTTAAAAAATGTAATATTAGCAAGTTAGTTAGAAACATATAAAAATTAGTCAACAAAAACGTAGCAAATTGCTGCCACTGCTTCAGGCATCGCATCACTGAGGTTGTCCTAGAAAAACTAATGAGTTTGTGCGTTGGAAAAGTGTCAACATAATACTGTATGAACAAACCGATGAGGACAGTCCTTGCAAATCTTCTGATCTGAGAAAAAGCCTTGAAAATTCTTCTTAAATATCGGCTCTTTACCAAGTTTCTGCCAACAATAGAAACTGAGTCACAGAAGGTTAACTCAACAAGTTTACTGATCAAATACTCACTCCGAGAAGTACTTCATCGGTTAACTAAATAACTGACTGCAACTATTGACATAAGTGCAGACTAGCAGAAAAGAATGGAAGAAAACTAATATAAAATATGTTTAAATGTGAAGCTTGCGAGTCAAAATGTCAATCGATGTGACTGACACCAAACAAAATTATGGACACAAGAGGTGAGACAATATTTTGAAACGGCTGACATTGTAGTGACGGTAGTTGAATGTGCCAGTTTATTTCTAAGACGTTTCAAATTTTTCGAATTACACAATATTTATATTTTGTTTCTAAATGTTAGTAGTTATCTTTTTCTCATGTAGTGTTCCAAGGCCATAGTGAAAGTTCACGCAGGTAACATGAATGAATGTGGGCCGGCTCCAGGTGGCTGCCAACTCACAGGGCAACCCTTTGAGTCTGCTAGTAGGCTGCCATAGGCCAGAAAATCACCCACTGCGATTTGAATGCATATGACTAGCCATTTTTGCCTGTATCTGGAGTACATTTTATAACAAAATAGAATAAATAAAATACAATCTCTAGCTGAAGAGAGGAGAAGCACACCTTGATCTGTTCATCAACTTGGTCGATGAACGCTTGAAAGAAGTCAAGCGCATCCTGCTGCTCGCGGATGTTCACTGGCGTGTTTCCCCACAAGCGAAACACTTGCCAGAACTGCTCGGGAATATAGTACTGTAGCTTGCTTTCCAACAGATGACCAAGAACCTGCTGAACCTGGTACAGTAGGCTGCAGACACCATCAGAAAACTTCGCTCACTTTATGCCACACAACAAAATCGCATCACAATGAGTCAACAGACATTTTCCCTAATTTCTCCTAACTGTATGTCACCAGGTGTGGCTTGGTGGCAAAGTGGTTAGGGCAGTGGAGTTGCAACTGGCAATTGCCGGTTCAATCCCAGCAACTGTACTGTCGAGTACAACGTTGGGCAAGTTGTTTGCACACATCTGTCTCCGTCACCAAACAGCAGTATAATTTGGTACAATAATATACTTGGAGGTAAACAGACACACTGTGCAGCACACTGGCCACGTGTCTATGGTCTTACAGTTTCAACTGGTGCCTGGCACAGGACCATAGAATTACAGATCAGCGCTGCCCTATGCGCCATAATGCTCAGGAAAGACTTTACTTTTTACTGTGTCAACATAGATTTCTTACACGTATTTTATGCTAAATGTTAAACACTGTACTAACGCAGTGAAAGAGGAAGCAGTTTTGGTTAGTGGCTGTTCTTTCATCACTGGCAAACTGTGGCGCAAAGCTACTGTCAGATCATCAGAAAATGGGATACTTTTGCTGTTTTCTGATCTAATTCAAATGACTACAATGTAAAAATAAAAAATGGGCACAGTTATCTTCAGATAATAGCTCATAACAATATTATAACAAAACAATTATAAGATACGAAAAGTACTACAGTCAATAATCATATCCACGTATGTATAATCACCAGAAGAAAAAAATGACTTAAGAAATGCTAACAAAAGCAACAAATAACCTTTCTTCTCCAACAAGCTCATCATCAATCGACAGAATCGACTCGGGAATGCCCGGTATCATATACAGCTGCTGCAGTAATGAATTCATGTAGCAAGTGGCTCCGCCATTCTTCAGACCAACAAATCCGGCAGTGGAACGGCTGTCTACAGGAGGCATGTACTGCAGATGAACAAAAACAAAATGCATGTATCAGTCACAATGTGCCAAAAACATACTAGTACTTGCTACAATGACATTACTGTTTTATACTGTCATCAGAAGAGTCTTCATTAAGACCACTCTAGCTTTTCACCATCACGGGAGGGAAGACAATACCAATTGATTCCTCATCACAAGTTGAGGCCTTCAGCAGGCCCAATGCTCAACCATTAACACTTGTGTGTATAGGTATTTCTAAGAAGTGCATGTCGGTGAGCAGTCTTTGTCCAGATTCATTTAGTTTGCTGGCCATTCTTAAGCTTCCATTTCTACAACAATGGCCATTCTTCTCATTTTCATGTACAAGCTGGGGGCTGTATAGACTAGTGAAGTTGCATTCCAACTAACACAGTTATCAAACAGATGGCATTCACCACTACTGTTACAACTGTCATCAGCATTCACAGACTATAAAGAACAATGCTCAAGATCAAATACAACTCCAGCTTAGATCATCAAATACTGCAAACCTCCCACTGATTGGTAAGTTCAGGATTGGCTTGATGGTGCATATGAATCAGCTCGCGGCAAATCAGAGACAAATTTTCCGGGCAGTTGTTTGCGAGTTCTACTAAGACTTCATATGCAGCGACACGAGATTCTGAAGTAGAACATCTACAAATGCAGCATATCACAAAACAAATGAAAGACATCATCACTTCAATGTGCATGAAAAATTTACCAGAATCTACCACAACGAGTTATCTGTGACTTATAACAATGTTTCATCAACTTTACAGAAGCACTAAACATTCAATATTCAACAGTAATACTGCGAGATTGATGCAGCCAACCATCGATCAGTTATGACAGCGTAATAACATGAAATGACATGACACATAATTATTAACAAAGATCCTAATTCATTAAATCAGGAATTTATTGACAATATAGCCTATTGGTGCTTTCAGCATTTTCAGCACCAAACAGGCTATACTGTGCCTTTAAACAGTATGTCACAGTTAAAAAAACTAAAATTAATGAGAAAGCTGAAAATGTTACATGTTGGGAATATGCAAAATAAACCATTATAATAAATAACTCTTAAATGCATTACACTAGAGGCAGCAAACAATGCATAAAGTAGGATTCCAAAGCATTTTTACAGGACTGAGGTACTAAGCCTGAAAACTATATCTGTTCAACTCTGGTTTTCAGTAATTTGGTACCAAATGCCATAGCCTTTGAGCAACTGTGCAGTGTTTTCATGACAATTACAATGTAACCAGTACATCCGCAATAGCAATAAGAACAGTTAGAATAATAATCAAAGGCAACGAACTTGGGACTGAAGCCTGAAAATGTGCCTTCAGCAGAATGTTGACTGGATTCCATTATGAGCTTTGACGACGGAAACAAGAATTTGTACAACAAATCTTGAACTAACGTGCGCCCTAAAACACAGTCAATGGACATCCAATCCATGCATGACATCTTACACAGTATAAAAGATAAATGCTATTCATAGCATCAAACAAAATTTCGTAACATAATGTACACTAGAAAAATTCTTATTTGACATATTACTAATAACGCACTATAACAACCAACTCATAAACGTAAAAACTGATTAAAAGTATGTAACCATGAGAGCTTTACAAATATTTTTTAATTGTAATCTGGGCTGAAGTGACAAAATTGAACATAAAATAATGAGAGAGTAGGAACTGCTTCCATATTAGCTTATCTGATCACACAGAGTGGATAAGTTACTTCAAAAAGACATGTTGATGTATGACAACAGCAACAAATGCAATAACGTCTAACATGCAGTCATTACAGAAAGTCATGTCAAGAGTTCATCCGGTCATATGATAAACGCAAACTCAAAGTCAAAGTGGTTGTGGGCTCTCAGTCCATACGAGTAGGTGCATATTACCTATGCATATGGTTTCATGGTGCAGTGGCTAGGTAGTTACTTGCAATTGGAGACTGAACTTTAAATAGCAGCCACTGCACTTTGAGTGCAACCCTTGGGTAAGTTGTTTACATACACTTAGCCCCAAGGTTGACTCAGCCTTCTGCTTTCAGCGGGATGGTAAAACGAGTATCAGTCTAATAACACAAATAGCGATTGGTGAATACCTGGTCTATTTCAGCCTACATGCTGATGTAGGCCTAAGAGTTGGTGATCACTTTGCGTTAGCAGAGCTTCACTCAGATACGCCAAGTAAACTCATGAAAAGGCATTGCCATAGATGATAGCACTATGAAATAATAATTATTATTATTATAAAATTTATTGCCCTCGGTAGTACAGATCCAGAGGGCTAAAAACTAAGCTAAAAACTGGAACAAATAATGGAACGGCTACATTTTGCTATTATTATTATTATTATTATTATTTTTTACCCTCGGTAGTAAAGATCCCGAGGGTTAAAAGCTAAGTGAAAACAATAAAAACTATTCCATTGGTGGCCAGAGGACCGAGCTTGGTGGAAAGCTGTCGTGCAAAATGACAGCATTGAATCGCTGCACAGTGATTGACAGCCTCTAGAACAGGTATGCAGACTGTCGCTCCTCCTGGAACTTAGAGGAGATCCTGTGCCCCCGCTCTCGAAGGAAGTCAACAGCAGATTCACTGATCGGTCCCAGTGTCTCTACAGTGATCGGCTGAAATGAGAATTATTATTATTATTATATCCTTATGATTCTTATTTTCCATAATTAGCAAGAACCAATGCAAATACTACTGTCAGAATAAGCACAAAAGGCCAACTCAACAAGGACACAAAGTAGTGGGATGGCAACCTGTATTGCAGGTTAGTGGCAACTGTAACTGGCACCATGATACTCATGACACTAACACAATATAATACTCAGAAATCACACGTCACTAACAACTGCGAACAATGTGCTTGGTACACGTTCAAACAATTCCACACAACAACATTTCTGAAACTCTACCGAAGAGACTTTTGTCAATGGACGAGCATGAGAACAGTGTGCGTATAAACTGGAGATGACCAGCAAGCAGCGAGTTGTCCACTTCACTGAGCCCACCCGCCTCCGACGGCAAAAAATTGCCGAGCCACGCAATCTCGTCGTCAAGCATCGACCGCACATTCAGCTGCATGTTCTCTAACTCGCCGGCTGAAACACACAAAGACTTGGTTCAATGAATGACACACAGTTCCAATCAGTAAATTTCTTAACCACAAAATACCCTGGCAACAACAAAACACTGTTAATGAACAATTGCTGCTCTTTTAGCTATAGCATAATAGAAAAACATGTTTATAAATCATGAAAATGCAAGTACTTCCCAACACAACAAAACATTGTCACACATAAGAATGGGTTTTAAATGACAAAAATGATAAAACTGATTACAAACCAGGATTTTCAAGTTAATTGAAACAGTATGTAAACGCATCTGATTTTGAACTTTGAAAAAAATTAATGGCCAATCAAACCATTGTATGATCAAAAACTGTCACAAAATGGCAGAATCGCTAACCTGTTAAACTGCCCATCAGTTCACATTTCAGTTCAAAAAATTGCCGACATTGCTTCAATAACCTGACATTAACAAACACAGTAAAAATTACTGCACACGTGCATTATCAGAAAAAGTCGAAGAATCACCAACTTCATTTCCAGACTTACCAAATGCATCATTATAACGCAAAAAATTCACGGTGCAACCATTTAAAAAACAGTACCGGGTATATGGAAATGATGTCGAATTATTATATTAGCAAAATTGTGCACGGTAAAAAAGAATATTCCAGTTATGTTCTGTCAGGCTACAGAGCATCGTCACACAAAATACAACTTGCATTAACTACCGATTAACTCTCAAATGCGTTGAAGCAGCTCATTTGCACTGCGATGCACAGAACAGAAAGGCGTCATTTATTTCCAACGCACCTGTAGCTGGCACCCCGGGTGACTGCTGACGAGACCCAGAATGGCAACCGAGCCTTAAGCAACGTCTGCAGCAGAAACTGCCGTGGCGTGAGTTGATGCCCGGTGCATTCAGTTGGCGAGACGAGCATTCGACTGAGTGCAAGGAATTGACGAACGGCAGTGTCTCGAATGTCTTCTTGTGGCGATCCAACAACAACGTCGACAATGAACTCACTGATCGAAGGCAGTGAGTAGAAGACAGCTGATGACAACATTTTAACACAAACGTAACGTCATATAAAGCAGAGTACAAAAGATTATGGAATAACACAAGACAGATACAAAGTAACGAATAGATCTAATTAGATCTAAATGAGCAGTGGTCCACCACACTACAGTAAATTAGCTTCTCAAAACCAGAGGACATAAGCAAAATACTGCAACTTGAACAAGATGGGTCACTGATAGCCGAGACACTAATGGGTCTTTCATCCCTGCATCTGGGTCATTGCTACTCACTATGACAGGGCACATTATCTGGTAAAAGAATGGCTTTCTGTTACGATCAATAGTAACTACATGCATAATATGATAGCGAGTTAAACTGAATAAGCATAACCTACTGGTGCTGCCACTAACTGCATACAAGATACAGCACCTTTTGCATCTCAGCTTAATCAGACGTCAAAATTGGTACTCTGTTTCACGTGTTCCTGCCAATTCCTGTGCTTATTCTTCAGGACTTAGGCAATTGCATGTGACAGACAGCAGACATCACGACAATTCACAATGGATGCCAGACGGCCACATACTAGCTACAGTGAATCGTCGAGACTGCTCTTGTAATATGGTAGTATACACTCATACACAGTATACACAATATACACGTCTCTGTAACAGCATTATGGCGCTATATGAATTTCGTATTATTATTATTAGTTCTTCAGCATGCATAAATCCTATTAATGACCACAGTACACATAATTTGATGGTCAGCAAAGGCGAAAAACTGACCGAGAAGTGGGCTTCGCAGCTGCAAACACGTGACAAGCAGTTCCAGTGACTCTCTGGCAATGTACGCATCTCGGGATGAGACATGTTTATGTTTAGCACAGATTCCACTTTGCAGCGTGCCAACCTCACTATCGCTGCTCGAGCTCGCACCACTACCCACATCTGCAGAAATGAAATACGACTATTGATAAATGTACTAATTAAAGTAAAATATTACAGACTAACACAAAATTAGAGGTGTACCGAATACATAATAAAAATATTCAACCAAATACTGAACAGTTCACAGCATTATTCAGCCGAATATGAATCAAGTACGAATAAACGGAACAACCTTCGGCAACTGTGTATGCATAACAATATAAAATCAAATCCCATAATTGTCATCATACTCAAAAGCAACAGTTTGCCACTTTGATTCAATGAAAGGTGAGTGCGTTTTTCAGAGCAGATGCCTCCAGCTGAGCTGAACAAATGTACACTTGCAACGGTGTTGTTGAGAGGTATCCATAATCACGGCTATACAACTCCACGCAGCTGCTGCAATAGATTGATGCTCATTGACAATGTTTACGTCATCATATCTGATTGTTTGGTGGGTGCCGCAAACTCGGTCAGTACTATTAGTCTGAATGTTTGGCCCAGGAACATCAACTGAAAAACAAAATGGAAAAAAGGCAACTGTCAAAAGTCGAACGGCCTCATAATGCAACACAGATTAAGAACCACATCAAAATAATAATCATAACACAAGAGGCTGACCCAGACTGCCAACACTTGGCTGCCTTCCACTGATACTGGATGTGTGTTGGCCAGAACTTTGAGCAGAGAAGGAGTCTTTGACAGGTTGTAATGATCCAACAAGCTGCAGTTTGCCAGCCGCAGCTGCCCACGCCACACGTATGAAACATGACACGGTGTCCGTAAACTCACTGACGCTCATTGCCTGCAAACATGCCACACAAGTCTGGCTGGTACAAAATCATGACAAATGAATGTAGCACAATTCTTAATGAAACACTCATTTTACAGACTGACTGATTGACTGATTGGTGTTTAACGGCACTTTCAGCACAAATAGGCTATTTCATTATATCGTGCCCTTGGAAAGTATGTGGCAGTTAAAAAAGTGAAATTAATAAGAAAGTTGACAATGTTACATGCAAGGAATACATACAATAAACCATTACAATAAATAAAAATTCTATGTGGTCTTTGTAGGCTAAACCCTTCGACACAAAAGATATCAGAAGAGTCAGTCTTCCCAGTCAAACACTTGGCTAACGTACTAACAAACAAAACCAAACAACACAGAAAAATACACAACTTAATACAACTCAATAAACCTAAACAAAATAAACACAATAAACAAAAGCTAACCCTGATTTGGTCATACTCATATGACCCTCGGTCAGGAAACGACGTGGCCACTTTCGGGGAACTCATGTTACAGAGTGTAACATACACGCTTAACTGCTGAATTATTGTCTTATGTTTGAAGACCATCAAGCTTGTTGGAAGTTTCCAACTGGCACTCTCAAAACAAGAATTTAACCAATTGTTTACGACGTTATGTCCTTCCACAGCCAACTGACAAAACGCATTAAGAAGAGTCCATTTCTAAAATTCATACATGTAAGCTGGGCTAGCTGTACTGATAATAAACAACAACAATAATGACAAATAAAGTATTTGGTTTATGCTAATTGAAGCAAAAATACAGTATAGTAGCATACTGCAACAGTCAAAAAATGGGTACTGTTTGAATTTAATTTGGCTTTTTCTACTTTCCCATAAAATCAACCAATCATACAAATGAAAATTATGTGAAAGCATTTAGCAGAAACCTGCACTGTCTTGCTTGCCAAAGTCTTTGTGAAATCAGACTGAGCTGGCATACACGACACCACGGTACCTCCAGAATAGGAGTCACTGCTACTACGGCGATTGTATGTGCTGATCTGGTATGCCTCGCCAGTCACGTCTTGACCACACAACAAATATCTACAACAAGCACAGCAAGGCAAACTAGCTTGCTGCAATGATTTTCAAACTCTTATTACGTTTGCTCGCAACTTATTTAATTTACTGGCATGTTAAATATACATTTGCTAAATGTTTTGACTTCAAGTTCTATAGTAAGGGAGAAGGTTTATTGCTTCACATAGGAAACTAACAATAGTCTATTTTTACATTTGTATTCTCAATTTTTGGTAAAATACTAATGCTTAGATCTCCTTTTCTTATTGCGAGACATATGAAATCTGGTCCAAGTGGACAACAATGGTCTCAAATTCGAAACAATATTTTGGACTGCTTTTCATAATTTTGCGACACGCGGACATTTTGTAATGAAGTACGTCTAAGGCCAGTTTTAGCACTTTAGTAGTTTTAGGGTCTCTTCAACAAAATCAATATGACAAGTTCTTAATCATCTGCAAATGTGTGGTAACTGTCTTCTTCCTCTTTTTCTTGTCTGGCGTGCATGCTAAGAGTGCATAGCCCCAACTGCATCTCCAGCATGGACGGTTTTAAGATATATTGACTGCTTCATTCAAGGAAAGGTTACTGAATTGCTGAATAGTCATCATCACAGAAGTGGTGGCCTCCAGTTGTCCAGGGAGAAGCTGTTAAGATCGTCTTGGCATCTGCTTCATCTGGCATTCATTCAATGTGTCCAAACACCATGATTGGACTATAGCAGTAAGATGGGTTGTTCGGTTGTAAACAGTGAAAAAAGTAAAATATCACCAACATAAAACAAACAAAGGACACCTTACAAAAAAAGTCACACTAAGCAACACACCTGAGAAGCTGCAAAGACAGCACATAGCAGCCTTGTCGAGTTTCATAGTCGACGTCAGGCTGCATCGTATCTTTCTGTAGAATGTTCAACGTTATATTCAAGCCATTCGCTTCCAGAAAGTCTTCGCAAAACTTGCGGGCACTCTGCACTGTTGCCAGGTCTCGAAGACCAGTTGGCATCAGCCGACTACTCAGTACCTACCACAGCAATCCACCAGCCTTATTTGCAACAAAGTTTTGAATACAAACACACAGCAACACTGATATACTTAGGGTTGGTTGCATGAACAGTACTTAAATTTAAGTGACAATTAAGATCATGTTGCATCATGCTTTACATCATCTTGAACAATATTTTTTATGCACAGTACCATTGAAATGAGGAAATGAGTCAACTTACAATCATTCAATCCGTAATACGCACACAGAATGACATTCAATATAACGTAACGTTTGACACAAAATAATTGTTAAGTGTCAAATTTAAGTGACGTTTATGTAACTGGCCCTTACATCCTTAAATTCTGATTAACAAACACTCAGCTTTCCAACACAAATCTTGCCATCGGCGAAATATCAGACATCTGTTTGTACGGAAAATGAGGGAGATGATAGTGCATGTTTTTGGAAATGACCAGTCAACATGTTAAGCCAATGCAACCTCTATTTGGTGTATACATTCCACAACTTGAGGAGACACATGGGACGTAACCAGCACATAATGTTTGCAGCTTTACAAACAGGATGCAGTAATCTAATCGACAGTATAGCCCCAGTGATAAGGAACAATACCCATCCCCAAGGTAAAGGACAATCACATATTATTTGGAATCCATACAACCATATTTAATCTGTCTCAAAAATTATGCACATCTTAATCAAATATGTTTTTATTTCCATTTTCGAAGTCAACTATGAAGTGCCAATGCACTTAGAGCATACAGCACTAAACAAAAGATGCAAAGGTATAAACTAATTGCAAAAATAAACAAAATAATTTGCATGGCACAGAAAGGCAGTAACAACCGGAGTTCACCCACCTCAAGATTGTACAGGACTTGGAACATGTTTCCACCGGGCAGTGAAGCCGTCAGCATCGACTTCAGCACCTCTTTCACCGTGTGAGGTCTTTGGTTGATACTACTCAAAGAACCCAAAGATGCCGTTGATGACGATCCCTTCAGTGTTGATGAACCCGTGCTGGCAGTTGGCGACGTACCGCGAGGTGGGGTCTGAGAACTATGTGGCGTCATGCCAAAGAGGCGTCGAGGACTTGCATGAGGACTTAGCTTCGGACTTGGGTCTTTATCAACAACTGCTCGTGCAGTCTACAACAACATTCATTTCTTAGTTCTTTTACCCACACAATATTAAGGCACTGGTAAAGATCAGACACGTGCAGGCAAACAAAAAATGGAGACCACAATCAGGAATAGAAGGCTTTGATGATGCGGTCACATGTTCAAAGTGAACTACCAGCAAATACCGCGGAAGCTTTGCAGTGAGAGGCTCCAGATTTCAAGAAGGGACATGGCAGACTAAGAGAGTGTGATCGGCAGAGACTTGCAGAAGATGGGGACTCGACTGGAAACAAGCTGAGGCAGTGTCAACAAATCTCGTGTGGCCCAATGCATCCGTCTGGGTGTTAACTGCAAAATTCTTCAACATTAGCGCTCCTTCAGTCTGGAACACACTGTCTTTTGACTGTCACCTACTAGAACATCCAGGAATTTATCAAAACCGAACTTTTTGACCCTTAATACAGTAAACATGAGCACTCTGCAGATACAGTCTTTGCCACAATGTGTGTCCGCGATACAGTGGCACAATGTAAATTAGTTCTGATGATTGACTGATATAACTGCCATGTCTTGTACAATGAAATGATATATCTATGGTTACAATTACAAAAACGAGTGCAGGTTAATAATACAGTTAACATTACACAACAAACACAAGACAGTGTCGGAACCGATTCTTGTCACAACAATGCAAAAGTTCCCTACTGTAAAATTACTAGGAAACTCATGTCTGTTTTTTTATATGCGTACATATAGAATGATATGTGACCTTTTGCCCAATTGAATCCAGAGCTTCCACAACAGAAGGATCTGTTGGAATTAATCGTAACAAGCTACGAGCTCGATTAGTTATCCTGCACAGAAACACATCAAGCCCAGTGTTCCACATTTAACATTACTGATGACAACTTTGTAACAATCTACACAGAGATTAACCAACCAGTGCTAACGACCAGCACACAAATGTAAGTTGCAGAACAACCGTCTTTTTGTCTGAGTACAATATTTCCTGCAAGGCAGCACGTTTCATCAGTCGACTAACAGTTGATGAAGTTACGCAACCCGTATCCAAGTACCTGCATCTCTTCTCAAGTGGTTCCTGCTTGGATGCGCTAGAACTCGAACTGACTGGTGACTGGTATCAAAGGAATATTAGTGGTATTAATACGCTTTTAGGATAAATTCTAGTGTTTTGAAATAACAGATATAATTAGTCATATAAAAATGGATATGTGACTTGCTGCAACCAGCGACTAGCAAACGAAGGACTACGAGTATCAATGGGAGAGTGTCTCACAAAAGCTGACTCAACGTTCCCAACACCAACAATGATCTAACGCAACTCAACTTTGTTGTCATTATAACCTTGAAGAGTTCTACTGAAACCGGGGAGCAAGCATAATTAAAGACAAAGCATACTTTTGTAAAAGTGATTATTACTGTAACTTGTTGTATTCCACTGACACTGGTTTGTAGGATAGTTACCTTGGCTGGTCGAGGCTTGCCAGCTGGTACAGTTTCTCAAACACTTGGCCACCATTAGACATTACCACACCGGGCAGCATCTTCTCCTACAGCAAACATTAGCAATAAAATGTGTAGAAAATAGTGACAGCACACAAAGCTCGAGTATTATGACAAAGAAAGTAAAACCATTTTACGACCACAGTAACAGCTACTGATGCCTTTGCCACAGAAAAAAGCACTAACAATAAGTAGGCTGTGGACAACACATAAGTAATGACTGAACGTGTTTATGTAAAAATATACTGTCTACAGATAGTCTACACATAAACAGAATGATCATGCATTACAATGTCAGTGGACGGGATAAAGGAAAGATAAAATACAATATTTACACTGGGTAATGTTAAAGAACAACACTACAAAGGATAAGTGCCACTGTAACACTGCAATGAATTTCAAATATTTTACAGTTAAAAAATTGTATAGCACGAGGTTCTTACCTCTTCTAGATCAAATGACATGCGCGCATATGCTCCCGCTGATTCCTACACAAATATCAAACATGTAACACACAAAACCATGTCATACTGAACACAGATATCTACATTCTGCATAGCTCAACATACAAATTTAGCTGCTTACCGCTGTCGGCACAACTGAAATAAAACCAAATAAAGCAGTCTTATTTCAGCCAAAAAAGTGCTAAAACAGCCATAAAACGTTTTAGCTGCTTTAGCCAATCACAGTCAGCATCTGCTGCTTGCGGATAAACAAGCCATAAACAACGGATACGGACTACTATTGGCTTAAACAGATGAAACGTTTCGCGACTGTTTCAGCATTTTTTGGCTGAAATAAAATGTTCTATTTCTGTTTTATTTCAATTATGCGGACAGCTTTAGTTACAAACTGTACAAATGACATACTGGCTTTGTAGTGATTGCTCGCCAATGCTCGGTGATGCAGTGGTTAGGGCGTTACACTTGCGAGTGGAGGACGCGGGTTCAATCCCAGCCGCTGCACTGTCGAGTGCAACTTTTAACAAGTTGTTCTGTCCAGCGCCTCTGGTGTTAGAACCTTATAACACTATATAAATCAGTTTAAATTTTTTAAAAATTAGCGCGTG
>Ga0056116_1000367_pt1 | contig 15135 bp, 7 predicted proteins | sample WorMetOlspDAHAB2_FD_67352 | JGI IMG/M metagenome (GOLD analysis project Ga0056116, IMG submission 67352) | Marine gutless worms symbiont microbial communities from Max Planck institute for Marine Microbiology, Germany - Olavius sp. DAHAB.2 ...
CAATATAGGTCATTTCGGAGGCGAGGTGTGGCACAGAATGTAATATTGGTGCAATAGTGATTCGGAACAGTTTATGTCATAAAACTCAACCCATGTTTCAGGATAAGATTTCATTGTTTACGACTTTGTAGACATTGAATAAATATTAAATACAGAAGCAATGAAGAATCTACCTAAGCTTACATTTGAAACAGATAATCGTGTCAAATATGCACAAAAAAACTAAAAACATTAACATTAACACAACCTTACATTTTTGCTTCTGTAATGCCAGTGTTCACGGTCACTGTGCTATAACACTCTGTACAGCGAAAGCAAAACTACTTTAGATTTACTCTAAACTATAACCAGCAACACAGTTGTGCTAACGATTGATTGATTGATTGGAGTTTAACGGCACTTTCAGCACAGTAAGGATATATCGTGCCTTTAGAAGTTATGGTTTGCGTTTTGGGAAATAGAAACACCCTGGGAGTCTTGTACATCTCCTATTCAGTAGTGGATGACCAGCGACATAAATAACTCCCTCGTTTCGCATTGCTTTTTGTTCACAATGGCCCTCAAAGGGATGGAGCCAGCTCCTAACCCGAAGCAACGAGGAGGGAGCAAAAAGCTCGAAGGGGGCTCATTTATGTTTGTTACACCAGCGCCACAACATGAAGGGAAATGACTCAACTGTCCAAGGTAAAACAAAACATACACCAACATAAAGATAAATCATGCAGCCTAAAAAAATACAAACTCAAGGCCCAACCGGGCTGTATGAACTGTTTTTGTTAACTGTGCCCATTGAAGAGGTTAGCAATATATAAAACAGTTCTGATAATATTCCCTCTTAACCTCCAGACAATCACTATAACTTTAGATGTTGTCAAATGGAGGGGAGGGGGAGTTGTGCTGACAAAACACGACGTTCATGTATCCACAAACAAATGCTTCACAATGATAAAACAAACTAGCATTGTTTCACAGCATAAAATTCTACTCTAATCTCTATGTGCACCATATTTACGAACTAGCATCAGTCAAAATTAACCCAAGAACTTGGTACAATGGCAAAAATTAAAAAAAAATATATGACTAAATTGCAGAATTTTTGCCACACAGTCACTACAATCAGCCCTCGAGGCAGAGATTCCAGCATTTGCTCGAGTTTATAACCACCAGGATCTACAATAGTGGCGGCAATGAAAATAATAATAGTAATAATAATAACACAAAGAACAATTCTCATCCTAACGCTGCTATCACTTGTATAACTAATACAGTCTACTAAAAACTAAATATTTAACAAAATGACGGTAATTTACACCAGATTTTATTTAGCAACCTTCTGAAAGGTATCAGTAAACGAGAAAGGCAGCACAGCCCAAGCCATCCTAACCTCAAAAAGTAATGATGTTGCACGTTGGTGGTTGAATGACCACAGAAATGGATGGCACTGCATTGGTGGTGCATGTTTACTTCAAATACGTCGCCAGTCCGTGTTTATGCTGCTTATTACTGGCAATTAACGTGACATTTGCTCCAAGCCAAATATGCTTCAACACGTGTCTTACAAAATGATGGTTTATTAATAACATGAGGAATCTGCCGATGGACCATCCCATCAATGTCTCCATTTCCATGTCATGTCATTGTTATGCTAATGCAGTGCCAGTAAAACTGTCAACAAAAACAACTTGAATCATAAATGATTTGATAACCAACAACGCAGTCTGTCATGCAGGAAACACAACACTAATACAATGAGCAACTACAAAACACATGCAAAATGCATCGGGACAGTTGCTGTACATGCCACGTCATCCGACGCATGACTAACCAGTGGCGCGCAACATTATATAATACTAACATTACACAGTAAAACAAGAAATTAATTACTAAGAAAACAGCTCATCTTTAACGAAATTCAGCTCGAGCTCGCTGACTTCCTCATCACCATGAAAAACCACAGAAAATTGTAAGTTCACATAAGACACAGGCCCCTATACTGATAGCTGAACATGCATGGCATTTTTGACGGCTTCCTGACTACCACAAATCAAATCTTCAAAATTAGTGGATGCATCTCAAAGCTGCTGTGTACCAAATATGGCACATTTATGAGACAGTGTAGTGCCAGCAAAGTGGTACTAGTAGTCGAGGTGCTAACGCAGTGCTAACGCAGTTTTAAGCTGCCGGCTTGCCTTAGACTGTCGATTAAGCACGCTAGCAGCCTAGCCAGCCATGGAAACATTTAGTGAGCTACCCAACTGCTTATGCTAAGTCTTGCTGCGGAGTCCTCTTAAGCAGCTGCAGTAGCATCTGGAATCTGTCCTTTCCTAAACAAATCATTTGGGAAACCAGTTGTTTAAGAAAAAATCAGACAATATCCAGCTTAAAGAAAATCGTACAATACACTTCATTAAAATATTAGATGGACAGATGGATCTTGTAATCAATTTTACACACAAACATCCTTTAGTCGTTCTATAATACGTCACACTAACAAAGAAACGTTCCAATAAGACAGACATGCATATGACTATGTGCACAAAAAAAGATTACAAGTAAGCACTTCAACGACACGAACATCACAATACTGGGAATGGTGAAATGACGACTAATAAGATAATAAATGTGACAGTTTGCAATATAGCAAATAATCTCAAGCATACGGCACATCAAGCAGCATGAATGAGACTAGCAAACTCCATTAGCACGACTTTGTCAAGCAAATGACATAAATACTGACGATGACTACGCACAGTATTGTGAACGAAATGGAATTCAAAGTTAACATCGAATAATTAACAGCTAACACACTCAATCTGAGCAATCAGCATATAACGGGAAGTCGGTGCTATATGATTAGACTTTATACAACGTTATGCACTTTGTAAAAGGTAGGCAAAATGTAAACTGATATTAGTATTAGGCCTAAATGTGTACCATATGACGTATATTTCAGTGCCAACTCTGCAAAAAAAATCCTATTTTCAACAAAATATGAGCAAGATATGCGCAGATGATGATCTTGTTCATATTCTGATTAGATAGACTAACAGTGAAAGAAAGATGATTGCACTCAGTAACGAGATACCAAAGAAGCGAACATCCAATAAAAATCAGTAATGCCAAAGTTTGCACATTTTGACATTTTACTAACTTATTTTTGCAAAGTGACAAATGTGAAGAAAAGTGAAAAAATGAACTGAAAAATGAAACAACACACGAAATAAAACAAGTTTTTGGTAACTAACTAAAATTTGTTATGGGAGATGTGCAAATTTTTAGCCAAGTTTATACACAAAACAATATATTCAGAGTCATATCCAAACATGCCAGTATACACTAACTGTTCATAACTTGACAGTTCCTTATGCTTGCTCAATTCTAAAGATTGTAACAGCAATGTCACATCAAACCTACATGAGAGACAGCACCCATTTGCAAAATGGCAAAATGCAAAACATCCGAAATGCAATATGTAATAATTCCAAAAGTCTTATCCATTCTGTTGTCTGTTAACAATAACAGCAAACTGATGTTTTAACTGTAAGAAGATATCTGACCATTTATATTTTACAAAGTAGTGCATCAGCATACATGACATACAGTGGGAAAGGTGTTTAGGTTTTGCAACAGATTTTATGCTAAGTCAGAGAGCAAATAATTTGAAACTCGTTTTATATTTTGACACGTTAATGTTTACATAGAGCGTATGCAGAGCCTAAAAACACATATTTCACAACAGACAACTTCAGTCACAAACTACTGAGTGAAGATATGCAAGAATAACTCCATAGATAATGATATCTTCAATGAATTTCAGTCAGCTGAAATAAACAAAACACAGTTTCTTTCAGCAGTAATTAAAATAGAGTAACAATGTCACATAAAAAGGAACTGCACAAACAAAGCATGCTGAATAATTAGTACAGTATTTGCACACATATACTGCAAAAACAGAACAAAGCCAAAAACTGATGACAGAAAGAAGGTGACACGAACGAAAATTCAAACGATACCAAAATGAAAAACATGATCACCTAGGCGTTACAATGATGGACAGTGGTTAATAAAACTAGACAAAGGGAATAAATGATATAAAAAAACACAACTGTGACGATGTTAGCAAAGATGAAAAAGTCACTGTTTATTCAAGTATATGCAGTTTAAAAAAATAAACAGGCAACCAACAACCACCAGTATAATGCAAAACATGCTCATACGTTTACTTCTGAACAATAAAAGTGATCACCCTTAGCTATAACACAGACCTTCAGTCGTTTTGAAAACTTTTACAGCTTTGTCTACTGGACCCTGCAGCATTCCCTCGAGTTTGGCAATTATCTTCAGCTTTGGACGGTGACTGTGATAGACCTCTAATATTTCTCCAAAACTTGGTAATCCACAGGGTTCAATCCGGGTGAATTTAAAAGCCACATTTCTTTGGCAATAATATCCACACTGCTCTTTTGTGTGCGATTTTTAGGCATGGGTTTTGAGCATGTTTTATGCAAAAATCACTAGACACTAGGCAACAACAATCTAATGCTGACAACTTTAAAACCCTGTGACTGTGAGGTAATTATATGCTGATAGCATAAAAATTTTGCTTTAAAATTTAAAGCAATTGCTGAGAAAACTGCAAGAAATCTTATTGGTATACTTTTTTGTCACACCCTGTATATCTACAGCATGCATTGCACATCACACAAGATGTAATGAAAAGAATTATCATCTGTCACAAGACAAAATGAATACTCTTGCTTTGATAGCAACTCCGCACATGCATCACATAAAGGCGTGATTTTGACCGGTCCCGGTTTCGTTCGGAACCGTAGTGATTTTGACTCGTCCAGTTCAGTGAACCGCAAACGCGTTTACGGTTCAGTTTGCAACCAAAGTGAACCGAGCTCATGAGCAGGTTCAGTTCGCTTCAATATGGCGGGCGTGTATATGCGGAAAAAAATTGTTATTGTAATTATCAGTGTAGTAAGTTGATGTTTTTGCAGCGCTTTAAATAGGGCCTACACTGATCACTATTACATTGCAAACATATGGGTGCTCTCGTAGGAGTGCACGTAAATAGGCAGAAAAATCACCGTCATAGAATAGGCTATGTACGTAACATAGGTCTGTGGCACCAAATTTATGCCATGTGCATTTTTATGTAGGCCCTAGTAATACCTAGTAATGCCGTACTGCTGGCTGTCGTTATGCACTTTTTATACCACTCTACTGCCACGCTGCTTCGCCGATGCTGCTGTAATTCGTAATTATCGGGATAATCATACTTATTCTCAAACTTTTTTTTATATCAACAGACGCCATATTGAACTGAAGTGAAACGTAGTGATTTTGACCGTGCATGTGACCAAAGTGAATTGAACTGAACCGAACTGCAAATGCATTTGGCCTGTCAAAATCACGCCTTAATACCAATATGCCAATGATGCAATGCACAATATGTATTTACTGCAGTAAGCAAAGCTGAAAATGTTGCAAACTGTTAGTGATTACCGAGCTGTGCCAGCGACAGTGGCACGTGCTGCAGATGCGGCCACGTTGCCAGCTGTCTGCTGAACTGTCTTGTTACTCAGAACACCTTGAGCTAACTCCTGCTGAGCTTTGGCAAAGCTTGCACCAGTGTTGCCATAGATGCGATGAATCTGTCCATAAAACAATGCATCTGTGGTCCATACTTGTGACTATTATTACTATCGGGACCTCCCATAAAACACAGCTTCTAAGGGAACCCACCCACTGTGGATCAGTCATTGTGCAAGTTGTTGCCGTTGTCCGGTCCGGTGCCTGAGCAGCAGCATCGGTCAAGAAGGCAGAGAGAGCAAGGCTGTCCACATCGTGTGCAACAGGTTATCCACACAGGGTGAAAAGGTTAAAGTTACAAGGGTGATTAATGCTACGAAGTAAAATGTTTTATTCATTTAATGTGCTTTCTAGTGTGCTTTCTAGGTGGTGTCACACCAACGCAACATTGCTTACTATATGCAGCATAAGTTGATCTGAAAGCTTTCTATTACAGCCACCATATGATCACTATTGATCATTAACAGAAAAAGCTACATAATGGCTACTGTATGCGCCATCACTGATGAGCTGCTATGACTCCGAGTCAGCGAGGGAAGGCCACATAACGTGTTGGCCCTCAAAGGCCATCCTATCTTGTTAATGCGACAATTTAATGAAGCCATGCTAACAGACAACAAATCTAATTTTATATTTTAAAATATTTCATATTTACAAGATAAGACTGTTAAACAACAAGAAACTGTAATGACCATTTAAAAGGCCATAAATGTAGATTACATTACAGCCAGCAGATGCTGCAGTGGACAAAGCCAAGTGCTAACTCACCCTAAGTAACATGAAGAAGTCAAGAGCAGCGAGGCCAGCGAATATGAGTCCAATGACGAGCATCAAAATGCCAGCGAAGACAGCTCCACCATAGCCAGTGCCAAACATCTGCGAACTAGTGATGACTCCACTGCAAGCAACATGTGACAGCATTCAGTCAGACTACAGTAACTGATTGCAAATGTCAACAGCTAAGTAAATTACATGTCTCTTCTGCCATCTTAGACCATCCCATGTGAAGCACTTATGGAAATGACTAACATCTCAGCAGCTAATGTCCACCTGCAGAATAATCCTCTCCTGTGTTCTGTTATAATGCTGTTATAACTCCCTTTACATTTCCAAGGGATGCTTTCTACTTAATTTATTTATTATAGACATTATACACATGGTTTCTTTTCTGTACTTTTATGAAATGACAAAACAGCCTAATACTTTCATTTGCAAACTGCTGCATCAGCTTCTGTTGTAGTCCTAAACTCCTCATTTGACATCACACCTTTCTAGGAAATAGCTACAATGAGCTAGATTTATCATGATTTGCAACTGCTTTGTTAAGCTCCACACTCTGAACAGTATAGTGGTTTTAGCCTCAGAACAATTGACACTCAAAACCGCATTCCTAGCAGCAATTATTTCGAGATAAGAATACTTGAGACTAGTTTCACATGTGAATGAGTGATAATCCTCAAATGCTTATGAAAAACCTCCATAAATGTGACCAAAAATTAATCACATGCAAAATACAAAAATTTATAATTAAACTAAGTACTACTGAACAGTCAGGTTATATTGTCATGGACACTGAAAAATCTGAAAATGTTCCTAAATTTTGCATGTGAATGACGCATGGAATATACAAGTATTCTGTAAACTTTAACGGAAATAATGCATGCATACTGACACAGTTCCCCAGCCGTCCATACCAAGACACTGCATAATGCTGTAGCAGAACTGGAAGAAGAAAATGAAGAAGAAGACGAAGAAATTGTACGAACTGTCACTTCTGCAACAGTCAAAGCATCAAAGGCTGACACTCAGTAATGCATCCACCACAAAATATAGTCAATCATAGGCAACTCTAAAAATTTTCAAGATGATACCCATCTGTTGGTCATATCAAAATCAAATCACACTACTTTCTGTAGCACAGATATGTTGTAGACAAATTGGATGTACTTAGTGGGATATATTGCTGTGGTTAGACAGTGTTTCCAGTACAATCTCCAAAGTGATATCAAAGAATGCTATAAACAGTGACCATATTTAATAAGACTAACATACCAGGATGAAAACATTAGACCTCACACGCAAGTCTTGACTAGAAAGCTGTGACGCATAACCCCAAATTGCACATCCTTGCAAGACTCTGCACGTTTTGGACCACTGTGTATTAGAGGAGAGGGGTTTGTTAGAAGGTGACAACACTCTCTTGCAACAGATTCTGACAAATTTGGGTTTATGTGTTCATCTCGTGGGTGTAATCAATTGTGACTAGCTTTCTCACATTGATTAATGGGTTTGAATTTAGGTTGGGTTAAATTTTGACCATCCCACACGAATGACATGTTGCCATTAACGCACAGCATGCAATGCCATTCATCCCATGGACGTAATTTCATCACAGTCACCATACAAGCAAATCCAAAAGCAAAAATACTAACTTGAAAGCATTGTAGACAGGCCGATACCAACAAACAAATGAACATGGAGTAAAGAGGACAGCCAGGATAACTGACATGACAAATGTTGTGCCCGACTGGTTTTCGATGTTGTTATGAGCAGAAGCTATCAGGTATGTCAATGCTCCAAACACATTAAGTAGTAAAGCTCCAACATATGCTGCAATATAATAAAACACACAAAAACCAGACAAATGATGAATTGTAACGTGATAGAAAACTCTGTTTTGCTAATAACCTGCTGGCTGAAAAAACAGAGCATAATTTAGTCAACAAAAACAAGGAATTATAAAACAGACTTGTGCAGACTATCATAATGGATCTCGAGCAAACTTCAAACAGTGCACGAGTTGTCAGAAACGGGCACGTGCATGATGTGTAGTGTATGTGGTAAAATATGTCTTTACAATGACAGTATGTCATCTGCAGACTGAAAAGTCATTATTGGCATTATTCTAATACTAAGTCGGTGGACATGTTTTGTTACGGTTAATGTGGGGTTAATTGACGTGTCAATCGAATAGCTCTTTTACAGTCACCAACAGTCAACCGAGGATGAATTATTTTTATCATTGTTGTCAAAACAAAACAACTAGTACATTAAAGCCTTTTTAAAGGAATGATGAAAGTTGAATACGCAATTTGTTTCTGAAAGTATGGTATAGTGATTTGGTCAATGAAGAACAGTCAAAATTAGTCCAGCATCTCAAAGTGTTCAAGATGACAGGTGTTTGCGACACAGTGTTTACTGACATGCTTCGGGCTGGCATGATGGACTACACGGTTGAAGGTGCCAAACTAAGAAGAACACCAACAAAAAATCTGGGTGACAGTAGACGACCATAATAAGAGATCACTGGACTTAGTTATACTGTGGACTGCAATAGGTGGAGAAAAAAAATTGGGGAGACTGAAAATGCAGACAACAATAATGGAAGAATGTGAATTTATAAAAATTTCTGGTACCAGCTCATCAACATTTTCCTAAACACAGGAGGAAAAAATTGTTGTTATAGCATTTCTGTCCACGACCACAAGAAATTTTAGAATGTTATTATTGCAAACAAGCGCAGCAGCACTTTCTTCAACAACTCATGTTATACGCAACTTTGCATGACGTCACACAACACTCACCTTGCCACAAGCGATACACAGTGCGCACAAGGTGCTGAAATTCAACTGGAATTTCCACATCAAAATCTTGATAAAAGCACGGTTTCACAGGACACCAGCCTGGCAGAGGTGGAAAGTTATTCCTCCTTTCTACACTCAACAAAACAACACACAAAACAGAAATGTTGTATCATTTCTCCGTGTCATCATATATTTGCAGGCCATGAGCTCTGCCATGACAAGATGTTCTCAAAATTGTTGCAATGCCAATTTCAACAGCAACTAAAATACGACGCCTTTGCAATGGCTATGTGGAAGCAAAACAAATGTTAATTGCTAGAAAGTCATATATTCTCCCTCCCGCATGATGATTCAACATTTCATCACAAGACAGTTTCGTGACACAAATTAAATTAAATTAAAAAAATCAACACCTTGAAACTGAATGCCACGCTGCATATCTTGTTCGCGTCGATCAAGCTCAGCAGCACGCTTGTCCAATTCCTCCTGCTTCCGTCGCAACTCGTCAGCCTCCCACTGCATCCCTGAAGCAGATGTCTCTGAAGATGGCTGAAGTTTGGCAGGTGTTGTTGCAGCCTTCACAATGACACATCAAACTCATCAATACACTCTGTCTGGGAGACCACTTCTCAGCTCCCAGCAGTCAACTCAGTCATGTTCAAATGGTCGTGGCCGTTATTGGCTGGTTGGATTCAAACTGCACTCTCAGCATGATAAAGCTACTGTACATCATGCTTTAAAAAATTATAGTTTGAGTTTTAAAAGAAAATATGTGAGAAAGTTACAGATGATGATGCACGTAAAGTACAGAACTCAAAACAACACAACAAACCAAAGAACAAATGCAGCCAAGGATCTGCACCTCTTATGACACCCGGCCAGGAAATGAGCAAACACGGAGCAAATGGTCATATACCGGCGGGTGAAACATCTTCCACAGCCACCTGTTTTCTGTTACTTTTCCCAATGTAAACCTGTGATCACCAACACCTTCTGGTTCGCACCAATTTATGCCATTTGTTGACAGAGTATCAAATCATGTAAGTGGGACAGTGATTGAAAATTATAATGGTGACTTTTTTCATGTACCAGTGCATTACTCCATCACATTGCACATTTAAACCTAGAAAAGTGAACAAATATTATGACAACATGAAATAACATTGCTTATCAACATCGGTTTTGAAACAGTGTTACTGGTCTATCTATATCTATGTGATGGTTTCACAAAAGCATCTGACAAATTCTACTTTGCTATTCTGAATAACTGTGTGGATGCAAAATTTTGGGATCACTGCACAAAATGAACACATTCTTATTGTATGCCACATAATTTTCCTTGTTGCTTTCTATGCAAACAAAATTTCAGCTGGTTGTTTGCTCAGTCAAAACATCTTTTGCACACAGTAATGTAAGTTGTAAAGAAAAAAATTACAGTCTTTGTACAAAAGTTAACAATATTGACCATGGACTGTATTCACTGAAGTAATCTGGAGGCATCTTTTTCTGCTCAATATTGTACGTAACAGAGAATAGCGGAAGATATAGACATTAGAGCATTCAAGCAACTAATTTTTTAGTCACCCAACACTCCACCTCAGGCTTTTTTAAATAGCATGTCTACACCTTAGCATCATCCACAAATCTGATCACACACGCCAGCCTGACTGTGAGTGAGGCATGAATGTCATCATGAAGGACATATGTGATCTCATGGTGGTATGTTTGAGAACGAAGTGTAGCTAAATGTAGCAGACTTTCAGTAGCCGTATAAAAATTTTTAATGGCGTTAACTGTTTCATCGTTGAGTAATTGTTTAACGTGTTAACCTGCTAATTATCGAGTTAATCCGAAAACTATAACGGAAATCCATTATGACAAGAATAAACATAAATCACCTGAGAGCCATAGTTCTGGCCCACAAACTGTTGCTGCTCTGATGCAAATGGATTGAAGTCGCCAAGTGCTTGTGTCCGGCCCAAAGGCTGAGTGGCCTGTTGAACTGATGGATCCTGCACAACAAACATCACCAGTTAATGCAATATCGATGTCAGGAAACTCTTTAGTGTATATACATGGTATTCATATTCAATAACACTTGTATTTTTTCACGTATAGAAATGTACAAACAAAAACCACAAATACTTGGTGACCAGAAATCCCATCGGTTTCCCTGCAATCCATTCTTTATACATCAAAAACACAGTAGTTCAAGTGACAGTACGAAAAACATTAAAAACTACAAACTGCAATCCCAGTATCTGTGCAAATGACACTCCGTCACAACTCCATACAAGTACATAGCTTACAAGCTGATCATAACAACTCACATGAAATAGATTTTGTGCTTCAGGATCAGCAAATGGATTTTCAAACTCTGCCATTGGTCAGTTATTCACACCTGTTTAAACACAAACGCTGCTTAAGAAATCAAGTTAAAAATACTACAGAAAAAATACATTAATTAAGTAAACTTACATTAAACTATACTTTGACTAACACTTAAATCAACAAAACATTATTCACCTGTTTAAATTTTAACACTAGCAATGTTGTCTGGCAGTCTTGTTACATTTACATGATACCTCTGGAGATTTAGTCATGCAGATTCCAGAAAGACTGGAAGAAAATGTGACATAACAGTGAGTAAAGTTGAGGTAAAGGTAAGGGTAAGGTTACCACCTATATAGTACCACAAGTCAACAAACTAGACTGCAGTGGCAGTGTGCGACATAGACAGGAGCCAGCATTCAGCCTAGGCTACAGCCCATCAGCCACATGCAGCCCCCATCTGTGGCATAGTGGTTTCCACCCCGTAATCCATGCAACTACATGGATTACTACTGATTTACCAAGCCCAAAGGATGGAAGGCTGAGTTAGCCTAGTTGGCTGACCCATAATGGACAGTAAACCCACTCTCTGTGGGTTAACTGTCCATCACAAGGCTGAGCCAAGGGCAGATTGGTTTCTTGGGTAGGGGGCAAACAGCCCCATTCCCACCAGCTAGAGAGTCTGTGGTGGTGCTCTGCACTTCCAAAGTAAGATCTGAGGCAGAGTCCCAGCCGCCAAACAGTTTCCCTGAATTTAAGTACCCAGAATGTTGTCTCCAGCTGATTTTTGTCTGTATAAAGAATCTCACAAACAGCACAAGTCATCAATTGATACTCTGATATGACTGTGATCTAATTCACAACAGTTGATGCTTGATCAAGTCTACTATCTGTATACTTTGGCTAGGTTCACAGTGCAGGCTTTTTCACTGATGAGATGAAGAGTCGCAATGAACATTTGCATCCGGCTTGATGACTGCAACTAGCCTGAATGCCCCATCACTTCATTTGTGAAAATCAACTGCCAGCCCACATATGGAACACCAGAATTAGGAACAACGCTGCTCCTTAGCTATGCTATATGCAGCCATGTTTGCATTTACTGTCGGTAAATTATGGGTTTTTAAGTCACAGATCTTGCTTTAGTAAACCCATACATGGTTGGATTCTGGTGTATTCAGTTGATTTTCCACATAATTGTGCATGTCAAATGAAACAAACAGAAGGAAAAAACATCCGAGTTCAATGCGTTACATCGCAATGGAGCTACTTGAAGTAGGTAACTTAATATAATTTAAAATACGAAAGTGAATAGGTATATAGGCCTAGCTACTTTTGATGTTAAGATTCAAGATATTTTCAACTGCACAGAAGTAGTCATAAAGAGAATTCTAAAAAAACTACTGAAAATGGACCAGACTTAAAACATTGTTAAATTGGTGACAGGGAGTTCAAAACTTGGGTGCTGTCGCAGAAGTGCACGTAACTGGGTAGAAAAATCACTATCATAGAATATTAACCTAATAATTAATAATTAATAGGTTACTAGTCACCAAAAACTCGGTCCGTGACAAATTGACAATTACAACTTAAAGTTGCACAAATATGTGTGCATAACAACATATTAACCAGACACTAAATCTAATCCTAACCCTATCCCTACTACTACCAATAACTGTTCTACGGAGCAGTTACGTGCACTTCTACGATTGAGCCCGAAACCCGATAGCTGAAAAATGCGTAAACTTCAAGATGCTATTTTAGTGCAGATTACATGCGAGAGTGATGGATATCGACTGCAATGTCAATGCAAATTTTAATATTTAGCCAGGTGTACAGACACTTCGGACCCAAGACATTTCCGCGAGACATTTCGGCACCAGTGCAAGTGTCTTGGACATTTCGGCAACACTTATACATCGTACAGTTTCGCATTAATTTATTAATTTAAGAAAGCTTACTTTATTGATGACTTATGTCACATATTGGTACTTTTTATATACTAAATCACTAGTTTTTTTTGTACAATGAAACCAGCATACAACAGAGTTAGCATAGCCATTGTCATATCATGGTGACGCAAACGCAGCTTCGTCAAATCGAATCGTTATTTACTAGAAGTTAACAATAGTTAGTAGCAATTATCGTCGTACCACTGACGCCTCTGTGAGCACTAACGTCGTCCCATCTCTGCTCACTGCAGTTGCATTCCTCTGCTTCCAGACCGTTTATGTTCTTTGCCGACAATGCGTGACTGCTCATGCATACGTAAGAGACCGAGTCAGATACAGCTTTTGTCAGTTTTTTTCCAAGCACTTCCATTCCATTAGAGTAGCGAATGTAAAGTGGGTCTACATTTCTTAACACAATGGCGACACTCGAAGCAACTTTTAATTCTGGGTCCGAAGTGTCTCATGCACTTTAGTGCCGATTTGGACACTTCAGCACCAACGCAAATATGTGAGACACTTCGGCACCGAACACATAGTGCCGAAGTGTCTCTAGGTCCGAAGTATCTGTACACCTTTAGCCAGTAGATTTCGTGTATACTGTGGATTTCGTGAATTTCGATAGTTAGGCGGACGGGACAACTCTTAGATTATATCCCGTCTGTTATCTATTGTTAATGGTGCAGTATGGCAGTATTTAAATAAAAATGGTCGTTTATGTCATGCGATAATCTCAGCCAATATACCGTAAATTTAAAAAAAAATCCACAAACAGATGATTCCGTGCAAAGAATAAATAAATAAAAATGTGGTTAAACGTCCGGTACCCGACCTCTAGGTACTGAGCTTCGGAATTCGACCGCAAGAAATCCGTTTTTAATGAAAATTTACAGCACAGTTACAAACACAAACACATTACAAGCAGTTACAATTATAAACATATCAGACGCCTTAGGAAGGTGTCAGATTAGGCGTCCGGTTCCCTTACGGGAATTACGCCCAGTGTTAGCGGACGTTTAAAACACGTTGCCGGAAACCGGATGTGTAGACACCCCGAATCGATTTTCGTCTGCTTGTTATTGAATGACATTAATAATTATAAACAGATGCAGTGTTTTTTATATGGTATTGTGTATAATGCTATAGTTATACAATTGTAAGTTGTAATTTAGCATTGTAACGATACTTAAAATTCGTAGAAAGGACCAGTGCTCGAATTACGGGGGGGGAGGCCCGAGGGGGCCCGGCCCCCTTAGTTCGAAAGCGGGCCCCCTTAGTAGTTGCGAAAAAAACGGGGTTGGAGGGGGGCTAGTTTTGGCCCCCTTGGTGGGAGTTAGTATAATGTGGCACCCGGGACAACATCGCATCGGCGCTACAGCAGTCCAGCCGCCGGGTGTTCGCTGCACGACCGCATACCGGTCTCGAGTTATCGGATTTCCAGCCGGTGACTATCGACGAGGTCCGGAAGCTGCTAGCGTCCATACCACGCAAGACATCGCCGCTGGACGTTGCCTGCCTCTCTACTGAAGGACTGCGCGGAAGTCTTCGCACGGGCCATCACCACACTCGCCAACTTGTCACTGCAGACCGGAAAGTTCCCAGCACGCTTCAAATCAGTGCAGGTGCTGCCGCTACTGAAGAAGGCGGGGCTCGACAGGTCGTTGCCAGTCAAC
>Ga0056116_1000369_pt1 | contig 15096 bp, 3 predicted proteins | sample WorMetOlspDAHAB2_FD_67352 | JGI IMG/M metagenome (GOLD analysis project Ga0056116, IMG submission 67352) | Marine gutless worms symbiont microbial communities from Max Planck institute for Marine Microbiology, Germany - Olavius sp. DAHAB.2 ...
GTTTTCTTGTTCCTCTGTAGATTGACGAATAAAATGTTTAGAATGTACTTTTTGTCATCCATTCAAGGTCATATGAAGGTCACCGCAATCTTTCCTACTTGACATAAGCTTATACAAATTGAACGACGAAAGTTCAGCATGATCCTTAGGTGAATATTTGGAATATCTGAATATCTGTGCGCTGCTTGCAGCGTTTAATCATCAGTCCTGTGTTGATTCGACGTACGTGGTGGCCTATACAGGTTAATAAACCACGAATACTTTAGTTTGCTTCACTCGAGTAAAATAAATAATTATACAGAACAATAACATTCACAAGTATATACACGAACACATGACACGAACAGTCAGTTATATTGTGTCGAGTGGGGCGTTAAACTCTACTCACTCACTCCAATCACAGTCAGTAACACAACAAGTAGGTCTAGCCTTTAGGACCAATCTGGCATTGCTCTGAGTAGGCCTGTGTCTGCTCAAACACAGTAACAAGTGAAACAAATAAGTTAGTAAAACAAAAAAGTTAAATGTCTGCATCAGTCATCGTATATACAAAGTGAATGTGCAAACAATAACGGAAAACAGTAAATGCTTCATACAGAGAGTTTTAAAGAAAGGATTTAAGTGGTGGAAATAACTGTAATGGTAAAATAAGTTTCAAACTGAGTAAATGTAACTTTATCACCAAATTCACATTAATTTCATTACTACACGAGTGTGTTTCTGCATCGCATAAGCCTATGCCTAGTTGAGCCTAGTATAGACAGTGACCCCAATAATGTGCGCCACTGTCAAATTGTTAGACAAAATATTAAATCACAAAAAAAAACTCTTGTCTTGAATATTAGACTTCTATGACAATAAAATTAAAATAACAATCAAGCACTGTATTATGCAACGATTTAAATATCCTGTGCGTGACACAGTTTGTGACGTCAGTAACTATGCCTGACGCGCAACTTAAGCCTATGTAACAATTTCTTTAATTTCCATATTTTCTTACTTTTTAAGTTCTGAATCATACTTTAGTGTATATTACACAATTGCAGCCCATACTACAACCAATAATTAAAAACTGCCAAAACCTATTATGCATTTTAAAATCCTGAATATTCACGTAAAATACGCATACTGTGGCAAAGTATTAGTATGCTGTAGTCTGTAACAGAGTATACAGCGTAGTAGGCCTAAAGTTGATGTATTTGTTACAGCTATTTTCGGACAAACGCTGTCATCGTCCTTGCCGACGATATAAGACCATTCTGGCCACTGCCAAGATCCAGCAGATACATGCGCACGTCATCTGGAGACTGCAGCTGTTCACGAACCCTAGCATAGATCATCTCATCCTCTGGCTGAGCACGATATCCGACATAATCGCCGGGACGAAACACCGACTGCTCACCGCTTATGCCGAACTTTTTGGCGTTCTCGTCAACCGGGCTTCCCAGCACTGGTAGTGTTGCCACCGGGCGAGAGGCGGTGGCCGCCGATTTCTGATAGTGATCGACACGGATGCTCAGGTGATCCATGCGTGCCTCAATTTCGTCTGGATTCGGACAGGACAGAGCCGGAAGAAGATACAAAACCGAATCGCGCAGTATCCCCGACAGTATGTCGTTAATGACGACCGCTACTGAGATAAGAAGATCCTGCGATAAGTCGGCAGGTGAAGGTTCGCCGGAGGTGTTTTTATCTTGGATGTAGATTTTCCACTGATGAACTCCAGAGATGCCACTGTCGAGCCTCTCCACGAAGCAGGACTTTTCCGCCTGGCTGCCGCTGATGGGCCGGCCCTTGAACACCAAATGGGTCACCAGATGAGGCGTCGCGTACACGGAAATAGTTGCGAGTCGATCCAGCACGTTGAACATGGACTCGTCGTCGATCTTGCGTCCGCTCTTGAAGGCCTCATGACGCACCAGACGCGCCACGGCCTGCTGAAACTGGTCGCACTTGAGGCGACACGCGAGAAAAGCGGCGACGCCGCCGGAGTTGGAGACGAACCGGCGACACGGATCGATCAGCGTCTCTTGGATGATGTCGCTGAGCATCGCAGGGCGAAGTCTCGCCGGGAGGCTCTCCAAAGTGTCGTCGGAATTGCGCGACTTCACTCCACACTCCCGAACGTCAACCACGAACTTGAGCTTGTAGTCGCGAACGCGCTCGTAGTACGCCGGCATGTCGTTGAACACCAGCTTGGCGCTATCGACCAGCCGGCCGTCCTCCGTCGGCATGTACAGACAAGGCACCGACAGTTCTCGCGCCGACTCCGGGGCTGCTTCCAGCGCCTCGAGGAAACCACGAACCGCCCGGTACGCGGTCACCAGCTCGTTCACCACCAACTGGCCGTCGCCGACGTCTTCACGCAGTTGTGACAACACGTCGGCGTACTGTTTCACGGTGGCTCGATCAGTCGTACCAAGAGTCACGAACAGACGCCGATGTTCGCCAACGTCGAGCGGCAAACGATAGAGGTACGGTCGAATTTCATCCGAGTCATACATGTTCAGCACTGTCTGACGCGGCTTCACCAGCAAGCGGCCGTCGTCAACCAATACCAGCGGTACATTGGCAAGCCTGTCTCGTTCCTCGTCCGTCATATCGGCGCTGTCAAGGAAGCGAAAAACATTCCGGAATACGTCCATCTTCACAGAATCGGGCGCTGGCAAGAGTCGATCGCACGCACACACGGTTTCGACGTGTCGCAGGACAGTGTTCACCGTCGGCTTCTTTTGCACACGCAGCTTGTCCGTGATCCAGTCCTTTTCTGCCGGCGACAGAGCAGTCTGCTGTGGATTGGCCCACGACGGCAGTAGACTAGCGCTTGTCCAGCACACCTTCTCAAACTCTTTAGGAACGGCATCTTTAAATGACATCAAAGCGACACCACCGCTACCGTCATCGCCGTGCTGCGGACTAATATCAGTCAATACTGCAGAGACTCTCTCAGGCATGATGAATGCAACAGTTGACACCTCATCCAGTGCTTCGCTGTTGAGCAATTCGGGAGAAGAGAACAGATGGTTTACTAGAACTTTGGACTTCGTCAGCGCACTTGCACTTTCACCTTCAGTTGCCACTGAATGCATGAACTCCAAGAACTTATCAGCCTCGACGCTGCAGATTAAACGAAGCAGTGAAAGGAACTCAGACCACTCCGATTCTTTGAACAGATGGCTGGATCGTGGAGCAAAGCGGCTGGCGGGCTGCATAACCTGGAAAACAACGTTGTTCAGATCATAAAAATAACCAGCTTGTCGCAACTCACCGTTTTCATCTTCAAGAAATGCCAGATTGCGCAACACATCGAGCAGACCTTCTCGTTCGTCTGCCGAGATGTTTCCACTGTCGACTCGCAGATAGTTGGTGTAAACGTAGTACAAGTGAACAAGCCGATCTTCGTAGCAGAAGTACTCAAAGTGCTGAAAGATAAACTGGCAGTAGACTTCCAGTGGACCCACTGACGCACAGCCAATAAAATCATACAGCGCCTGAAAACTATCCTCACGACCGAGGAAAACTGTTCCTGCCCGACTCTGCCATACCTCTATACCATTCGTAGGAATCTTCGCTGGAAGAGTGTATACAAGGCATCCACTCAACCGAATTATGTCTCCACAGATTGTGGTAAACACAGGAAGGTCTCGAAGCTTCTGAGAGGCATCATCATGACTTCCGAGCTTATCTAAGTTCTCCGTAAAATACGTCAACACACTATGGCACTCCGCTTTCGTAAAACTGACCACATCCTTCCTGGAGGTATCAGTGATTCGTTCATGCAACAAAACAAGTAATTCATACGGCTTCTTCAAATTAACAACAAGACGTCGTATTGGATCAGATTCCTGGAATATCTCCGAGTGCATGGCACTCAAGTCGATCTCGGGAAACTGTAACCGTTTCATAATTGCTCCGATTCCCTGGCGGCCGCTCGACGAACACAAATCCACAACGGCTGTTGCGGCAACAGCGGGTGAATACAAGTGATACTTCGTGTGAGAACGAACTGGCAAAACACACCAGTTCTGCAGCGGCTGAATTAACGACTCGGCCAAAGTGAAACGCTCTTCTACACCGAGGCCGGCATCACGAACAATAAGTGAATGTACGAACTCCCACAGCTTGCCTACCCACGCTAATGTCGGCATTTCAACCGAATTGCGTCTGCTCCACACTACACGACCTTCTTCAGCACAGTATTTTTCAACAGGTAACAACGAAGGCAGAAGATCAGCCAGTTCTGCGATTCCAAATTCTCTGAAAATGGTAAACGCCGACATGTTTTTTGATGTGACATCAACTGCATTTGCATACGAGCGTTTCATGAAGAGGCTTTCGTTACTAGCGGCAAGACCACTGAATTCTGAGAAGTAGATGGGCACACCGCTAGAAAAACTGTCCAGCATGTTGTCTGCCCTCAACAGCAGCGGAAGACCATCCAGCCGCTGCTGAAAGTTGTCAGCTGAACGGATATAGTTCAACACAAGCGACAACGTTTTCTCATCACGAAACGGCGTATCCTCGATTTTCATTGGCATATCACAAAGAACACCAGCAGAGCTCTTATTTTTGCACGACTCAAAAAATGTCAACACACTTTCCGGCGTCATGTAGTCAACGTCGACACCAGCACGGTGAAAATTGTCATACAATTCAGTTGTCGATTCAACCAGCTTCAAGCCACAGCCGAGCAAAACGTCTGATACAATTTCCTCCGGGGTTTTCTCACGTGCAACTGGTGCTGACGACAGTCCAAACCATCCTTTAAATTTCCCAATCAATGATGACTGTGTCGGATGATCCTGAGACTGCTGCGCCTCCGACATGCGAAAGAACACTTGACAAGCTCCGAGCCGTTTTGGCGGCAACCACGAAATCTGCCAGTTTATGACTTCAGCACTCTGCGGAGAAGCTGCTGTATCATTCTGAACATGCACTTCCTTTTCGCATACCGAAGCTAACAACGGCACCGAATTGCATTCAATGTACTGATATACGGCTGTCGACAGAATTGACCACTGTGGCTTTGCGTCACTGAATGTTGGAAAGAACGACATGTACGCCTTTAACGCACTGTCCAACATTGGCCGTGAACATACCACACTCAAAACATTGTCAGAGACCACAGTTGCATTGAGTAACTGTGTGCGCAGAGCCAACAGCATATCTGCGTACGCTGGAGCAATGGCTTCAGTGCACAGCAAATCATTCCACTGCTGCTTATAGCCAGTTGTGTCTGCATTAGTCCACAGATGACGCCTGTTTTCATACCCAAGAGCGAAATGGCCGTTGACGTGAACGGGAAGGTTAGTCTCCGCCGGCATTGGCAGAGTGCAGAAAACACGACCCGGATGATTTGAACTGTCGACTTGACCATTCACTCTGCGCTCAACTAGACAAGCTACACTGCCATGTGGCAGTAACGCCAGATCACCATCTCCAAAGGCAGTTTCTACATCAGGTGGACAACTAAAATTGTCGTCAAAACCAAGACGGTGAGCAACAATCCACTTCTCCTGGCAGCCACGATTGTCCGTAAGTAACTGTGTTAATGTGGTGGACTTTGAAGGTCCAGCAGACAGTGCAATGGAAAAATCCATTTGTACCACATCAGCCATCTTGCGCTTTGACACGGCAAGAGTTTTTCTTGCCTGAACACAGTCCTTGCTCAACAGGCTTTTGCACGTGTATGTATTTGTCAAATTTCCTGTAGTCGTGTCAATCTCTGATATGCTGATCTGCTCCAAGTGATTTGTGAATAGCAAAATTTCAAACAGCTCCTCTTTCAGCTTCTCAAGAAGATCTTTTACATGAGCAGGTGTGATAACTTTCTTTGATATGGCGGACTTCTCAGCCATTTCTTGATTGCGAAGAGGAAAACGAAACATTGTTCCATTGGAAGAAAACTGCTCTTCCATAAAGCATGCAAAAACGTCGGGAAACGCTTTACGTAGGGCATCGACATCATCGTAGCGCATTCCAGGTTCTGCAAAAGTGGCTCCAGGAACATACTGGCACATAGGATCAAAGACGCAGAGCATCTTGTTGCCATTTGTGCTTGTGGTTAGCAGCGACGGAGCATCGGTAAGGTGGTAGACTGAGCTAAAGCCAACACCGTATTGGCCTGTGGTAGCAGGATCCAGAGTTTTGCTGCCTTCACCAAAACGCTGGATGCCTTCGAGGTCTGCATCGCCAAATGGCTGGTCGTTGAAAACGCACAGTGCTTGGCCTTGAAGTGGCCGCCAGCTTGACTCAAAAACACGTTTATCGGAATGCTTCCGCATGTCGGCAACAAAGTGGATTTGAGACGCTTCAGCGTCGTCTGCATTTTGTATCAGTTCTTTCAGGATCTCGTGATCAAACGGATAACTGTCAATCAAACGACGTAAGCTATTCGTTAGCCGTTCCTTTTGCCCGAAAGGAATACCACGCGAGTATCGACGTAAAGCCTCTTCCCGCTTTGTCCGCACACCAAGACACGACGACATACGGTAAGTGATGTCGGAATGAGCAAAGCTGACCAATGATGCATCAGTCAGCCATGGGCAATCGTTGTAACACAGAGAAGAGGCAGCACACATACATCCATTTGCGTTTGGGATCATTACTGGACCGTGGTCTCTCTCCACATCAGCCGCTGTGATGTTGGACTGTTTCATCTTACTGTTCAGCTGTGTAATAAGCCTCACCACTACATCCATCTCATGCAGTGCAAGTGGTTTTCCATCACTCTTGGCGCTGACCTTGTTAAGACTGGTCATGTAATCATCAATATCGAAGTCCGTTCTAACTCCAACCAAATTCATCAAGAGAGGATAGTTGCTTGCCAACTTGGAAGGCAATGCATACAGATATGGTGCGCAGCTGAAGGGAACATTCGAGGCAACCTTGTTCGGCGAAACTAGTTCTCGATCCAGAAGAATGCACTGGCGACCAGCAAGAATAGTCCGTACAAGATCAACTGCCATTTCGTTGGCAGAGCACTCGCGTTCAAGGTAGCCATAAATGGCACACATGCAGCGCTTCAACTCTTCAAACTGGCCATCAGTTAACTTCTGCATGTCGGCATTTAAAACATGCTCGAATTGCGTAATCACATGTTCAAGGCTCGGTTGGTTGTTGCCAAGTTGCAAAAATCTGCGGACCTGTGAAGACAAGTTTGACTCGTCAACAACGCAGCACGTTGAGGAGACGAGATAGCGGCAGTCGGCTGTGAAAAGGTCTGACGCGCACATTAGCTGATCGATGTGCTCATCGCCAACCCAAAGCAGAGGAAAATCAACTGGCTTCGGAAGAACACGCAACAATTTCACATTCCTGAGTCTCTCCAGACACTGATCACATTCAGACTTTGGCGTGCGGAGCAACAGCTGGTCAATAAACAGCAGCAGTGCACGCTGCCGACTCATTCCCATCTGGTGATTCTGCGCCCATACCGCATCCAGATTCTCACATCTTTCAAGAACATCATCCCATCCAATCTCATTTGCCATCAGTCCAAGACGCTCCAGTGCAGACAAAACTTTATTGTCCAGAAAATCGGCTCCGTGTGGAAATCGACCATCATCTGCAGTGTACAAACAAGCAACCTTTGAATTCGGGTGGACAAGCTCCGACGGTCGCCGGAGAACAGTGCCACCTGGAGAAGACGGTATACATGCATGTTCTTTAATCAGAGATTCCAACCACGGCTGGCGAAGATCAAGAGCATATAATACAAGAGAATCGCGAGTGGCTGCTGGCAGTAAACTGATGTTTGGAAAGAACACTCTGTCGTAAAACTTCTCTTTCTGAAACACCTTCTCTTTAACAGCACTTTCAAAACCCAGATCGACAAAAGACTGAAAAACAAAGTCTGAGATAACGCTGACAGCTTTGCCACTGCAGCATGACGAAAGAACTTCAAATGCAAGTGGTCCAACATTCTCCACACTGGCCAGCGATCGTTCTAGGAAAACGACACTGTCAAATTCAATCCCTTTTCCACTGTGACAGAGTAACGGAATGCCCTTTTCACTGACAATCCGCTCATAGAAATTCTTCACAAGTGGTACGAAATACGGCTCGACTTGGCTATACACTGGCCACAGATCCTGTAGGCTAATGTCCTTATCGGCAGTTCCAATGACCTGCGTTAAGTCCACCAGCATCTGAACATATGCACCGGCAACAGCATCTTCCAGCAGTGCGTTGTTCCACTCAACACGAATGTTCATCTTCTCATCTTCCGTCACGTGGCTCAGGTGGCGTCGGTTGGAATGCAGAGCAAATAAGCCGTTGATGTGCACCGGCAAACCTGTCTCCACCGGCAGCGGAAGACCACAGTATGCACGACTGCGGCTACGGGCTCCACACCCCAAAGTTGTCGGCAGGAACTTCCCACCTTCGGTTGACTTCAACGGACATGCAACGCTAGCTGCCGGAGCAAAGCCTTCTCGAGTCTGTAGCGCAATCTCGATCGATTTTTGACCGCCAACACACGAGCTAAGTAGCCAGTATGTCTCAGTAACTCCAACTCCTTGCAGCTCCAAACCTTTCACTCCATGACCCTGAAATACTCCTACAGTCATCCTCAACACTAACGATGACTTTGGTGGTTCCAAAGCACGCTTCCTTTTTGCAGATTTACTGGATAAACAAGTCACATAATCAGCAGCTGCATGAAGAATTCCACAGTTAACTGACAGCGCTCTAACTAGATCATCTGACGAAGCACCTGCTGTTAACTGTACTAGACGTTCGTCACTGACCGGTTTCAATTCTCTTACAACTTTCATGAGATCCTTTTTCACATCGACCAACAGAACTGGTTGCGCTGGATCACCAGTGGCTGCCACATAGTAGAAGGACAGGCGTCGAACATTCTGAGTGAATGTTAGGAGGTGATGAGCATTCTTTGCCGTTAACTGAATCAGAGAGCACACTTCACCGCGTGAGTAGTGCAATGAGGAAATTTCGCTGCGATTTGCCTGCTCTTGTGTACGTAGCGGAAGACGAAACAGCGTTCCATCGAAGAAAACAGTTTCGCTTTCATCGAAACTCAAGCGGCAACCAAAGACACCATTATACGGATGAAACTGATGCGGAAGTCGACGAAGCAACATGCGGTTTTTGTCGAGGTTGATTTTAATGCCGGGTCGGTTGCAGTCTTTGATCCCTCGTCCAAGATGTGTGGTGTGCGGGTCGAAAATCACAAGCATGTTCCGAGTCACAAAACTTGGCACATCAGTGACGTTGTAGACTGCATTAAATCCAAGGCCGAACTTTCCTATCTTCTCTGGCTCCGACTCTTTTGTAGCTCCGCCAAGCTGAATAATACTGTCAAAGTCTCGATCTGTAAACATGGCATCGTTATATGCCCACAAAGCCGGACCTTGGCACGATCGCATACCTTCATCGATGAGATATTTCATCGACTCTTCATTCGTGCGCTCATCGTACAAAAAACGAACTTCAGAGGCACCAGCATCGTCAGCGTTTTGGATTATCTCCTTTGGAATAGCCAACCCGTCACTGTAATCCTCCAGAAGTTTTCGCAGCCGATCTGTTAAGGGTTCAGACTGGCCGAAGCTGGTCAGAGCAAGCTCTTCGGCATGCAGCATGCGGCTCATGAGAGTTGAGACACCAAGCGCAGCAGCAGTAGTCACTGGCAGCTGCGGATGAATAAACGTGATGCTGTCTTCCGAACTGAAGTCGGCCACTTCAAAACCTCTTCGCAGCCAGTCAACATCGCAATAAGTACAGTCGCTGGCAGGCAGCAACTTCACTGGCACATCGCAATCGTTGTCAACTCGACACAGCACCAAAACATCGACAACAGTATCGTCCTTTGCAGAGAGCTTAGCCAGCTGGTTCAAAATATTGATGGACAACTGAATGTCAGAGGCAATGTCGTCAGAAGCAAATGCTCTAGCGTCATACTTTCGCCTCATGCGGTCAAGAACATTTGCGTAGGTTTCTGTGGTGACCTGATCAACGGCTCCACACTGCTGAAAGAAGTAACTGTAAGATTCGATCTCAGGTGGCAGTAGGTATACATACGGTCGCAAGTCCACTGCACCTCGCCACAGCAAAATCTGTTTTACAGAGATGAAGCCATCGCCATGCCATACCCAATTCTGCAGGGACAGCTTGTTCAGCAGTGACATCAACTGGGAAGGTACCGTTCTGCTAAGTGAGTCATAAACCCCCATCAGCAGTGCCAAATACTGGGCCTTTTCTGCAGATGTGTAATTAGCAACAATAGACAGGAGCTGATTGGCAATAGATGTCATCTCTGGCTGCATATCCCAGCCAAATGCACGCGCCAGCTCCCTGGTGCATGACACAACTGGCTGGACTGAGCCAATGACTGGAGCCCATCCATCACTGGTAACGGAAGCTGGAATATGTAGAACCTGCTCTGTGCCACACCATGCCAAAGACCCGGGATACATCACAGGTCTGTCTGACACAGCAGCAATCCAACACAGACTTGAAGCCCACTTCAGTAGCAGCTGACCATGAACTTCATGCCACACGAAATCAGCATGACCACCAAAAAATTCGATCACTGCCAACGAACTTGATCGAGCCATGGCAAACGTATCAGCCGATGTCCCCAGCTTCTCTATGTGAAGCATACTGTTCAACAAATCACCAGCTGTCACATCTTTCACCGTCTTCAGTCCCATTTTGCGAAGATAACCAAGGATTTCTGGACTACGATAGCTGTCTGCTGGAAAGACATCGCCATCTGGCAACAAAACACCAAGTTGTGGATATTCAGGGTCGAACAACGCTGATGGTGCAGCAAAACTCCCCTTCACAGCTGTTCTCACAAACGCCACTTTTGACAGCGTTTCCACTATGCTTGGATCGTCAGAGACATAAGCAGAAAAGTTCTCCAGGACCATCTGAGAGACAGCATTTGCAGTGTCTTCTTCGAGAATGCCAGTCTGCAGTTTAGATTTGAGCTGCTGCCTGAGGATAGAAGCGACAGTAACAAACTTTGCACCAAGCATTGCAGCTGCTTTTGCTGCATTATCGTCGCCGACAACCGTCAAGTAACGCGTATCAAGCGGGATTGCGAAATTCTTCACCGAAGCGACCTGTCCAACTTCCTCCACTGAACTATAAGCAGGCATATTGTCACCGGCTCCACTTTCCATGCACTCGAAGACTGGCAACGTGCAAAGAAATTTGCGATGACACGGTTCAAGCCCACCTGGTTGTACTCGCGCCATCAGCTCTCTCACGTCAGCTTTTTCTGCAGCAGTCGTTCCACACCTCACACCTTCCAACGACTTCTTTCCGCCGTGCAACTGATATGCATTGTACATTACTTCCACAATGTCCTCCGACAGCGGCAGCCGAACGAAGTGCCCAACACTTGCAGCATGGCATTGGACATATTCGGGCAAATCATCTGCAATGCAAGCCCCCAACAACTCCAAAACAGACGCCACCCCAGAAGACAGACTGACGCCAACACCACTGCGGAGAATAACACATCCATTTAATGACAAGGTGACGAGTCTGATCTTGGAATCATTTGCATCCAGCGGAAGAATTGGCAGGCCATGGAACTGCGACAGGTCAGACGGGTAATGCACCCGAAGAAATTCCCACACAGCCGGTAGCCAGGAAGAGGAAATCGTGTCTGCTTCTGACGGTTCCCAGATGTTCATATACTGCTTTCTCCACACACTTGGGATCACCTTTGGCAGAAGTTTAGTAACAGACGCTTTTGTGAGGAACTCAACTTGACAGCTCCCTAAAAACACGACACACGAGAATGCTGCAAGATTCAGCTCAACTACACAAATGCACATTACGGCACATTTCACCCACATACACAACCGAATTTTGGTGACATATCCAGGTCATGTTATAAAAAATGAGCCTATTTTTGACGTTCAAAACTCTTTTTGACTACTGAAATACACATATAGTTGATTTCCTGACCCAAATGCTAGACAAATGGTGTTGCCATAGCAATCAGTTTGTGCCACAAAGGTGTAGTCCGGAGGGCCTTAATTTTACCACCCAAGTACAAAGTCAATACAATTGCCAAGTACATTCAAATAGCTTTTTATGTCTTGCCTTATCATGACTACACTTCCTGAACTCACCTTAGACAGACTACCGATACATGTGTCACAAAGAATCTTTTGTCGGCATTAGTCACTGTTGGTGTTTGAGTTACTGGGTCACACAGACGGATAAATCACATAATTCCAAATTTACTTTTATCCAGTCTTGATATTTTTTCTATTCAATTTTACTTTTTTTATTTCAATTGCTTTAAGGTGTACTCTGGTTCATGTAGTGCTAACGTTCTTACTGTTGTATATGCATGCACTACCAACTTTTCTTGATGATTATGATAATGAGATGGGCCTAGACCTAGGTAAATAGAAAATGAGAACTTTAGTAGCCCATTGCCCCTTATATTAAACACTTCAAAAACAATGACATGTTGAGTATACCACTTTCGGCAAGTTTTCTCAGCTTTCCATGCAGAAGTTCATCAACATCATTGGTACACACAAGCAGCTTCTTTAAGCTTGGTAGCAACTGTGGTGGAAATTCTGTCGTTGGAAGAAAGACACTTTCTGAACCTTTTCTCCCCATGAAATGCGTAAAACTGCCATCACTGAGTGGCAACAGGCAAATTCCTTTCAGATCCAAGAAGTCCTCATCCTTTAGAATGAACGACAGAAGGCGAAGTTTAGACGACCTTGGCAAACGTTCGTAGGCAGCAGGCGAATGACGAATATGGGCACGAACCAACGATGGGCTGATAGTTTCTGGAGAGTGTTTTCCGAACGCTCCAAGAGCAAGGACAAGATGCGGCTGAATATCAACAGCAACTGAGACGCCAGCATCGACCAACGTAGAGACGACAAGGTGCCGAGTCTCAGCATCATCACGACGTAGGCAGTCCAACACACACTCTGACACATGAGCCCATCTCGTCACCCCGCCACGCTCACGCACACTGAATATCGGCAGATCAAACAGAGCTGCAAACAGTGGCTCCATTAGCACCTGCAAACACAAAAAAACAGAATACGGAAACATAGAAAAAGCTAGTCTATTACCGTGGCCAAGGTTGGGTGAAATAACAAAGAAGGTATTCTATGTACTCACCAGTTCATCACATTTAGCAAGCTTTTATTATTACAGTTCAGCATAAAGCTAAAAGAGGCGTCTAAAAGTGGAATGAAATTTACAGAGGACAACAACTGTGCATCTTTGGCCATGCATCTTGTAAAGACTCTGCACATGATCATAGTGATAGCAGCCGTTGCTAATCTCAACCAGGGGCACTTTACTGCTGAGCTGTATGAAGAAAACAATATCACAAGGTGAAATATATTTCATGAAAGTTCGTAACCCCAAACTTATGAGCCTCTTACTGCCAACTGTCAAAACTGCGTAGTTACCTGTTTCATTACACACAACACCAGCACAATTACACATCTTTCACCAGGTATTTCTATTACTAAGTTATTCCTGATGCACTATACAACATGTATATAACAATAAGTAAATAAGTAAAAAAAAATCAATTACAGTGTGTGATATAATGACATATGGACACTACAGGGGATTTGGGAAAGCAACAATAGTAGAGATGGGTCTTTGGACATTTCTAAAAAAACAGTCAGTGACTGCGCTGACTTGACGTTCTGCAACAAGTGTTCCACTGTGACCAGAAAAACTTGATCACCTTCATACATTGCAATCTATTCATTGTAATATGTGTTAAATATATATCTCTCAATTTGTCTACAGTTTGTAACTTATGATACACAAAAGTGGTTCTCACCTGCCACTTTTCATCCACTTCCACAACATTCGGGATTGCAGCATAAGCATCGCTGGCAGAAAAGTCTGCTGAGCATGTAATTCTAACCAGCAGATCTCTGTACGATGTCGGTATCAGCTCAGATATGAGACAATGGTTCCACAGAAGGCACTTGTCCGACTCAACACTCTGACCAACAGACGGCCACTTCAGATGCTGGCGGTTCTGACTTACAGCAAAATAGCCGTTCACATGCACTGGCAATCCGGTCGCACTCACCTCTTGCATGGCAAGTGGGAGAAAACAGAAAATTTTTCCAGATGGAGTACTTGGCTTCAGTTCATCCATGGAGCTTTGATCTTCCTCCATAACTGCCGGTGCTTGTAGCTTACTTTTACCCGAACAACAACCGTCAAGATCAATGGCAGTACCGACAAGTGGAATTCGAGACACGGAAGGATCGTCTCGCAACTCTGTCAACACTTTCGACACCTTTCCGCCGGCAAAAAATTCGTTGACCCAATAACGAAAGGTCTGCTTCTCAATGATTTTGCCAATATCAAACTTTTCCGTTTCAACAACGACCGGATAAGTTGTACTGAAGGATTCGCTGGAGCGATTTTGAATGGCATCGACGATGCAGCACCGACTTTTGCGGACATCGTCACGGCAGCCGTCTGAAAGTCTGACTCTGAAACGGATGCTAGGCTCAGTGGAATGTGCATCTCGTACCAGTAGTTCGAGGCACTCTACGTTCTTCAGGAATATCAGCAACATACGGGCATCCGATTCAAACTGTGCAAGCAATGCCTGCAGACGTTCATCGGTGTATGTGGTGTGGCTTAGTTCTGACGGAGAACATCTCAGCGGAAAGCGAAACAGAGTACCGGGATAATTACCGTGCTTCAGCACTTTTTCAGTTGAGCCACAAATTCCGTCAGAAAATGGCTTAAACTGGTCTGGAATTCGCTGCAGTTCGCTGTTTCGTTCTTTGAAATTCCACAAGTAGCCTGACGTGCGATCTCCCTGATAGAGGAAGTATCGTTCGTGGGGATCGATGAAGAAGAGGCGTTCCCCACTCAGCACACTCGGAAGGTCTGCAAACATCCCGGTAACGACGACCGCCTGTCATATGAAGTTGAGAATTTTGCAAAGATGCAGCAAAAACTGTGACAAAGTCAATATATCAAATTCGTCTACATATTGTTCCCATGCAATGGCAAAAGATTTTACAAATCAGTTCGACAAAAATTGTTGACATTTTGGCAGTGGCGTAGGAAGGATTTTCGTTTGGCGGGGGC
>Ga0056116_1000373_pt1 | contig 15079 bp, 8 predicted proteins | sample WorMetOlspDAHAB2_FD_67352 | JGI IMG/M metagenome (GOLD analysis project Ga0056116, IMG submission 67352) | Marine gutless worms symbiont microbial communities from Max Planck institute for Marine Microbiology, Germany - Olavius sp. DAHAB.2 ...
GTATAAAGTGTTAAAGAATATGGAACAGTGGTGAATCTAATTAGTACATGTATTATCATTGCTAATTGCTTCAAATCTCGGCTGAAAACTTGCTTTTCTGTTTAGGTTTCAACTGTAGCATACGCGTCTGACCTGATCACATTCCCGCCAGCGCCCCCAAGTTACGACCTTATGGCGCTATATAAATCAGTTTATTATTATTAGCATTATTAATTGGTGATACTTTGAATGAACGAAATTTCATGTACGCTTCGTATAGCTGCACTGCACGTTGTTGAGAGTTTTCGTTGTTTAATCCAGCCTACAGCTACCATAAACCAATAAATGTTGTGTTATGTTATAATGAAAATTATGATTTCTCCAGTTGTACTTATTCTTGTTGGGAGGCCGTATTTAGTCATGTAGTTGCATTGTGTCACACAGGAGAACAGCAGCCATTGCAGTTCTGGAAGTGTGGAGATTTTTGGCGACGTCACTCGCAAAACCCATCGCGTCCAGCGCCGCGCACCTGCGGCCTCGGCTGTTGATGTTGTCGACAAGAAGAAGTCTCGCCGACAAGCACAGGCGAGGAAGGTCCGCCCGGAACCGGCACAGCAGACACACAAATTTCCCAGCTTCTCCGAGTTCGACGACTACCACCTGATCGTGAACAATTTGGACAGTCTGAACACTGCTGACCGCGCTGGTGAAAAGTCAGTGCGAGGCGATTTGAGCGAAATTCGGCACGACAAGAAAACCGCGCAAAATGATTCTACTCAGAATCCAGTTGAGCCGAAGATACTGTTTGCTGATTTTGACGAAGACGGAAGCAAAACAGCAAGCGATGCTTTTCAGATTTCGTGCGCTGAGTGGAACGACGATATTCCGCAAGATGACAACGAAGTATTAGAGCAGCAGAACAGTGAGGTGTGTCACGGTTCTATCCCTGTCAGCATCCGAGAGGGTAGTGTCGCATTTGGAATGCATACTGTGTGCCTTGCACGCCTTACAAGCACTCCGGCTCTGTTGTCGTCTACAAAGATATCGGGCACAGCGTTTGAAGAGTCAGTTGATTGCCCTTCACAAATTCCATTGTTTGATGCCAGCAGCGATGCTGGTATTGGTACGTATCTGTGATTGGTTGTAGCACACACACTTTTTAAAGTCCCACGGCACGCAATAGGTCATATCGGGGACGAACCAACAGCCACAACATTGGCACAAAATGATGAAGAAAATGGTACATTTGGAATTTTTACTATACTTATTTGAATGTGGATTGTTACTGATTTGAACTTGAATTTGCAAATGCTTGCTGCTACTGGATCTTTTGGGTCGCCCTTTAAATGAATGTTTGTTTGTATGTTTCTCTAGCATGTAGCATTGCAACTCTTATTTATGTCTGGCTAAATAGTTTAGCGAATTGTTAGCATTTTGGCAGAATACTGTAAGCTGCTTTTCCAGCAGAGCGTAATTGATAATGATGACTTGCTTTGACTGCTCATATCATGGCTGGTTTGGAACAGTGGTAATGGCATTCATCACGTCAACAAAGTTAGCTATGTTGAGCCCGGTTAGTGGGTTTGGTGGCAACATTTCGTGGGTCTACCATCTCAGTATTTTCCGTGCCCACTCAGCCTGGCCATCCCTCCGTGGGTAGGCTCAGCGAGTACCAAAAATGGTTTACGGCCATCTCTGGGAAGAAACAGCACCGCTGAAGTTACGACCTTAAGGTGCTTCACATGTCAGTTTTTAAATAAAGTTATAAAAGAAAAATAGCCAATTCAGCGCTGTGAGGTTGTTACTGTTGCCGATTGTGTGTCAGGCGTAAGTTGTCCAGAACCGCAGACGAACAATGTAAGTACGGTGAGCGGAAGAGTTGCCACGTCTTCGGTCGGATTTCATGATCCATCTCAGGTGTATGTTCCTGAAACCCCTGGTCACTCCAGCGAGTTGTTGGTGCCACGTGAGCAGTGCGACTATGATGATGATGACGATTACGATGATGCATTTTTTCGCCGTACTCATGGCAGTCGGTTGAGTCCTGTTGTGTCCGACTGTGAAAATTCCCCTGTCATCTCGTATGCAGCCGATTCCAATGCTGCTGCGTGTACGCCACCACCACCGTTGGCTGTCGACGCGCTGTATCATGCTAGCCCGTTCAGGGTGAGTGTTTGCATTGTTGCTGTGTGAATGCAGGAAGTGTATTTGCTTTATTTCATCGCTGTATAGTGTCAGTTTTCCGGTTTCCTGCTCCAGCCTTGAATGCCAGGCTGGCCTTGAAGCGGCGTTGAATTTTTTGAACGCTCTAAAGCCTCGAGTTGTTTTTGACGATCAGAAGAAGGCCTTGCCGAGTTTGGAATGTGGCTGGATAACCAGTAAGACGTTGGGAAGCGGATTGAAAGTTGACGGCAACTGCGTTTGATGTTGCGTATCAAGACCTACGTGCGAACTGAGGACTAGATTAAATTTTTACTGTTGGCAGAAGAGTCGACTACTATATATGTTATTTATATTGATACACTGTGGATCAATGGCCTTGAATTCTTGAATGAAAAGGCTTTGAATTAAGTGTAGGACATAGGTGCATGAACCCTGTGTAGTAAAATAAAAAATTAGTGCAAAAATCTGTGTAAAGTATACAGGACACATTCACCACGTAGTTTAGTAAAGTGCCCGTGTAATGTTATTCATGACAGTGTCACTCTTATCTCCACGTTGCTAGTAATAATAATAATAATATCAGTTATCAGTGGCTTTTCAAAGAGGAACATGGTCTCATTTCAGAACACGTTCACAGCTGGGTAGCCTATTGCAACCAGTTATTTACTTTTCATAACTTCAGTATTTAGTGCCTATGGCTTTGTGCTCGTGGGACAAAAATATTATTATTATTGTAAGTGCAACTATTTTATAACCAAACTGTGGATTCAAAAATCAGCTTCAAAGTACTGATAATCGGTCAGCAGTTTATTGCAGACACTCTGCATTTGTGTGTGTACGTGCGTAGCAAATGTTGTCGCCAAAGGTGAGCCGACCATTGTCCAGTCGGGCCAAAGTTCTGCTGCAGTGCGAACAATCCGAGCCAATACCATTTGATGACTTCATTTCTGGGTGGGTACCATTAGGGTTTGTGGAGAATTGTTCTGACAAACAGCATTAACATTACTCTCGAAATTAGGTTGTTTCGCTCGTTTCTTTTGAAGCTGTTGGTGCAGAGAGTTACATGTTGCAAGTCGAAGGTTTTTATCCAAGATAGGCTGGCACAGTTTGGACAGGCACTGTTCCGCCGTGCTGTAGATACGCTGGAAACATTGACTGAACACGAAATAGAGACCGCATTCTACTTGTTGCAGTTATTATGCGTCCCTCCTAGGAGACTCGTTATGGATTGGTCTTGGTGTCTGTCCTCTGCCAATGCCGCTGCTGATTGGTCAACTGCCCACCCATGTCCACACCCACACCAAAACAAAACACTATGCCATGTGAACCGATGCTGCAAGCCATAATTATTGTATGGCAATTCGTAAGTGAGCTACAATGACCCTGAAAAAGGTAGGGAGGGCCCATAAGGTGTCCGCTGTTGATAGCTGATTCACCCTGCTTAACCAACAGTGACAACAGAAACTAGTAAAAATACGTGTGCATAACTAAAAACCAACCAAACACTAAATCTAACCTTAATCCATAACCCTAACCCAGTAACCCTTCTACTGAACTGTCAGCATCCAACTGAATCTAGTAGCGTGTCCTACGTATTCAGAGTGAGTGAGTAGAGTTCAACGCCCCACCCGACACTATAGGTCATTACGGAGGCGGATATGTATTCAGAGACATTCATGTGAAACAGTGCCTCACACCATGTTCACTACTTTTCGCTGTGTTGTTTTTACTGTCTTATGTTCTGTAATTAAGAGGAGTGTTTGCTGTGCAACTGACAGAGTTGGTGATTTAAAACTGATTAAGAAGATTGGTGAAGGTGTGTTTGGGGAAGTGTTCAGCGCTCGTCATGATGGGCAACATGTTGCACTCAAGGTACACCCGTCTACCTGTAGTATATTCCGTTGTTTACCTGTCTTTTAGATATTGTCGTCTCTGAATACTGAACACGTAGATATCCAGACTTTGAAGCACCGTCATCATTTTTACATGTTGTTTATTTCAGTAGATCATTTGGACATGAAAATGCTTCGGGGTCTACCAAAAATGCAGTTTGAATGTAAAAATGAAATAGAAATGGGAATATAATGCCAATTTTACGCACACCACTTTTACAGAACTTGTAATGTCAAATCACAGCACCAGTGTGCCAGTAATTATACAGCCAGATAGCGGGGGATCACACTGTTTTTGTAGAGTCGTTTCCATTAATGCGCATCGTCAGTGCCTTACGTTACTGAATCTGCAGAAGGTTGACTACCTCTTTCAGAATAATACCAAATATCAAAAATGTCGTTGTATGCGTTTTTCTCAAGCCAAATTGAGTCATAAGATTTGTCATTGGTTAAAAGGCAAACGTACTGTGAAGCAGTGATAATTGCATGGTTAACGCAGTCACCTGTGCTGAATGGTCCTAACTAATCCTAATTCATGGTCTCTGATTTGATCGTGACAATTAAGTGTTAACTGCACAACCAATAGCACCTTTAATATTGTTGAGAATATGCCAAGAATTTGTCATGCAAAATGGTACTCCAGTGGTATACTTTTAACAATTTCCATGGTACCACCTCAATATTGCCACGCTTAGCTAACGGCTCTGTAGATCACAAACCAAAATGGCAGGTGGCAGGGAATTTTGTTCACGCAGCATGATTGTTGATTATCGCATTCGCAGCAGTATCGCCACTGGATAGCATTGCTTAGCCGATTCGCTAGCCGAATGCCCGTGGTAACGGCATGATTGTTTCATGTGTCTGTTTTATGCACAGGTTGTTCCTGTTGATGGTCTTCAGCCTGTAAATGACGAGTCACAGAAAACATTCGAGGAAATCTTGCCCGAAATAATGATTTCGAAGTAAACACATTTCCGATCGACTATATACGAATGTGTACATTTTCCGAGTTGTTCTCCCATTTTGTTTGTACACTGTTCTCCCATTTTGTCTGTACACTGGGGTTTAGTGTCGAGTTTACCAATAAATGAGTGAGTAAACGGAATGGTTGTTGTGTCGGAAATGTGCATGGCACCACAGGAGTTTCGGAGAAGGAACTATTGAAGAGATGATTCTAAACCAGTCGATGACGGCGCCGACACGGCATACTGCGGTAGAGTGTTTCACAGCTGGGAAACATTAACGATGACTGTCCGACTCTTGTTAGGCCTATCAGACGCTCGGCGACCTTGCGCTTCCAGTGGCAGCTGCACATTCTTGAGACAGTCTTCCTCCAGCTGTCAGGGATGCGCCATCACTTCCGTCTTTCCAGAGCCGCCTGAAGACATGGCCATTTGAACTTACGATGTCGTAACACTGACTTTACCTGGCTGCACTTTGTTTCGTTTTGTTTTTAAATTACTACTAACTCTGTAAAGTGCCCCTGTATTCATGACAAGTGTCACTGTAATCTCTGCATTGTTAATAATAATAATAATAATAATGGTAAATATGATTGCTGATTGATTGACTGATTGAATTTACAATTTGCTATTTTGCATCACCACTTTATGGTTGTTCCAACAATTGTGTACTGCTTGATTACAGAAGCACTTGTGAGTGACTTAAGTTTGCCTCATTCAGGTTCGGAAGCTTCAGAAACAACCCCTCCCCCTCATCTAGCCAAGTGTCATAAGATGTGACTAGATCAAGATAGCTTGTTGTGTTTATTGTGTTTAGTCGTTTTGCTATAATGAGTTATACCGAGTTGTGTATTTTCTTGTCGTGTTTACTTTGGTCATTGTCATCGACTTATTGTCTGCAGAGATCACTTTGGAAATTACGTAAACTGTGTGGTGGGCTGTTGAAAACTACTCACTCACTCAGTCAGTTTGCTGCGTTAATGTGCAGTAGTGCATCTAGCTTAAAAATATGGCCGCATGGCACAGCCCAATGGCAGATGTCTGGGAGCTGTCATCGTGGGGTCCAGTGCAAAATCCTTTGGTCTGGTGCCAAAGCCCCCTTAAGCTGGCAGGTGGCCTTTGCAACATGGCAATCACAAGAATGATCCGTTTCGCGATAACTTCTAACAATATTGTAGTATTCGGTTAATGTATATTTTTACATGTGTGATGATGATTTGTGCTGCAGAGAGTTGAGTGCGTTACATGATGAAGGCGACAATCAGACGCACAACTTTGTTCGCGTTTGCCGGTATGCTTGGCATACATACCTGATATACCGTGTGTCTGACCCATCTAAAACAAAGATCGTTTCACCCTTTAGCAAACAGGGATGGGCTGATCTTAGCCATTGTTGCCATTTTTCGTTAGTTAAAATTCATCATGAATTTTCTGATACCAGCCCCGTCTAGATGTCCTGAATAAATGGGTTGTTGTTCTCGTCGTGGTTATTATTTTGTTACTTTTATTGCCTCCTAGCACAAAGCTGCAGGCTTAAGTAGTGTACTCGGCAACGTATGTCTGCGGCAGCGTCTAATCGGAGTCAAAAGTGTTGAGAAGGCGACCGCATTTCCCCCTTGCAGGGGTATTGACAACTGCTGAAACAGAAAGATGGATTCTCTGGGTTTACCAGTAATTAATGTGGCCCGTCTGCCGATTTCCTGGACAAGTTCAACAGCCATTCGGCAAAAAAGAATAACCACGATGTCAGATGTCAACATCATAAAATATTTTACACTCAGTGCATAGAAGAGTATATTAAGATTTATACATATGATTTTCATCTATGCATTTGTATGTAGGTCTGTTAAGGTTGGCAGTCTAATACTGTGATACGTTATGTGTAGAACGTACTTGGTGGCAGGGAACTATCCTCGCCAGCTGCTGAAATTATGGGACTCTTATGCTAAGACTGGCAAGTCGCAAAACGACAGGCCAGGTTTGTTGATTCTTTATGTGAAAAAATATTGTAGGAGTAGGAAACGTGTGATTGGGCCTGCTCTGAGGATAAGCTGTGCTGATGCAGTATGAGGTTTGGCGCCCAACACTGCGTAACTGGTGTCACTATTTTAAAGCTGGTACGCCAGTCGACAATTACGAGAAAACAACATCAGAGGGACAGACGCCAGTCAGCCAACAGGACATAGAAAACTGAAGTTAATACTTGTCTGTGAAGAGAAAAGAACAACATAAGCGATCCAGTTAGTGAATTACAAGATTTTCTGCTGTGTAGAACTTTGACCGTCTTTCGAGGACAGCGCAAATATAGGTTTGGTCATTTTTTCCGCATACGTACTACCCACTGGCCCCATGTTTTGGGGGACCTGCTGCTTCCCCGTTCACTGTCCAATGGAAATCGATGGCAGTGCCATTGATTGGCTGGTGACACTCCAGTTACATCGTCATTGCTTTGACGTTGTTGGTTTGACCAGAAATGGCATTTGCTCTGTGCAGAAAAATTACAGTTATTAAATTTGTGTTGCCAGCTTACCGCCCGATACTGTGACCGAATGTGTGTCTGACTGATATCTTAATTTTTCCTGGATGCAATAATGCATTCATAGATACTTTCGAATTCAGTATTTGTGCTTTATACAGTAACCGCATAAATGGAGGTAAAAATTTAAATAATGAGGTTTTTTGTTTGTTGTGTTAAAAATTCCCATTGTACGGATGTGTGGAGTTTTATATTTTCCATCGTATGTTGCACGCCATGGGAGGACAGATATGCACTCGTTTTATGATTTTGTTGACAAACATAATGCTGCAGTTGGTAGTGTAATTTGGCTGTTTTTTTTACGTCTTGCGAGTTGCGTAATTTCAGCGATATTTGCACGCGTTGAACGTTGCAGATTGCTTCTGCGAGCTGCAGATGTATGTCGTGTTTGAGTTTGAAGACAGTGGATGTGACCTCGAAGCGATCGAAGTGAGTTTTTGTCTGAAGTTTTACACCATTCACTCGTGCTGTTTTTCCGGTCCTTTTCCGTGCTCACCCGGGATAAGCTAGTTGAGCTGGTTCGGGAAATATACTCCGAGTTGGATCAGGAGGATAGAGTAAATAATAATAATAAATAATACAAAATTTATAAAGCACTGTAATACCGTTAGGCGGCTACAGAGGGGCTGAGTAGTAGTAGTAGTACTAGTAGTAGTAATAATAATATTAATAATAATTACTTCTTTGCATCCATCGCGGTCAAAACCAATGGTCCTCTGAACATGTCAGCTTGCCAACTTTGCCAGTCTCGGAAGAAAGATCTCCTCAGCCTGAGGCAGTGAGAGGGAAGGAGCTTTTCTGTTCTGCAGAGAGTTTTGGTGCTGGTGCAGCGCTACAACACTGTCATGTTACATGACCCCTTGCCAGCCCCTGACTGCATGGACTGATGATCTGCACCCAATTTGTATTATCTCACTTTTTAAACTTCCTCGGGAACATATCTACAGAGGGTTAAAGAATAATAATAATAATCAGGACGCTGAAGACAGTGTTTACAGTGCTGAAATTTGTGGCTAAGCCATTGCGAGAGTTCACTCCGGTGACTGGAATGAATGTCGGCTGGCGTGAGGTAGCCGCCAACTGGTAGGCCAAGCTGTAAATTTGATCTTTAAGTTAATTTATTATTATTAAAAATTTGATAGTTTGATTACAGTTGTGGAACATTGTTGACTTGTTATTAGATCTGCAGTGCTGTTTTGAAACAACTGATACTTTAGCAGCCGAATTTTTTGCAGTCTCGGTAAAGTGTGACAGATAGTTGACAGAAATTTACCGTCATTATGGTTTTCCCATTTTTTTAGCCCTTCCTGATGTTTTAGCTGTCTGAGCCCACAGTTTATGTGTTGATTGATTGAGACTGTTGCCTACAGACCACTACCTGGTCTCACAGTTTTCAGTAGTGTTTACGGTGACTGTAAAATGTAAAAGATGGCTGTAAGGAGAAGCAAATATTTAACTTTTTGAAGCGATGGAAATGGTGACAGGTCTGGCATTTTTGAGGCTAGGTGACCATCTGTGTGTGGTGATTTAACAGCCGGACGCCAACCGAAAGATGACGAATCGCACAGATGTTACGTGATCTCGTGGAAACGGTTAGCTTTTGGCGTGAAGAAAAGTATTAGAAAAGATGTCGAACGCCAGCTGTACGGCAGAAGATGATAATTAATCGGCAATAGAAAAACGTGTGTGTTCTGTTTGTGTGTAGTTGGCAAATTTTCATGAAGCCGTAAGCATCATTTACCAGGTGATCTTGTCCCTTGCCGTTGCCGAGTGCGCATTGCAGTTTGAGCATCGTGACCTGCACTGGGGCAATGTCCTCATTCGGAGGACAGCGGAGCCAACCTTGACCTACATGTTGGATGGCCAGTCGATGTCAGTTGACACTCATGGTGTCAAGGTGACCATTATTGACTTCACGCTGTCGCGACTGACCAGAGGTGATTCATTGCACATGCAGTGTCACAGTTTGCTTGTCGGCTTCTGTCCACGGCGTAGTGGTTAGGGCGTTGGACTTGCGATTCAGTCGTGGGTTTAATCCCAGATTCTGCACTGTCGAGTGCGACATTGGCCAAGTGGTTAACACACACATATATGCCTCTGTCACCAAGCAGTATAATTTCGTACTGCAGCATAAGCTGGGGAGGGAGTAAACAGACACACCTTTCGACACACTGGCCCAGTGTCCATGGTCTTGCAGCTTTGGCTGAAGGCCGTATACTGGATATCAGTGCTGTCATAATTGTCTGTTGTAAGGACTTTATTTAATTTTACTTTTTTGTAGGTGGTCTTCCGTTCATCACAGTCTGTTCGACCCTCAACAAGTGAAACAGAATTATTTGCAGGTTATTGAACACACTCGGTGCAGTATGCATCATGATTGTGTGCTATGGAAATCCACGATTGGTAGATATGTATATTTACAGTGTGTCTCGAAAAAAACGTCCTTCTTTTTATACTTTGAATAACTCGGCGAAAAATGAACAGATTTTAATAATTTTTAGTGTACAGAATTCTGAGGAAATTTCACATTAGAAAATTGTAAACTCGCCCACCTGGCCTGAATAATGTCGCAGAACTACCTTGTAAAATGCAAAAGTAGCTTAGTTTGCAGTGTATAACAGTTATTATTATAGTATAAATGTCTTACCCCACTGGTAGTAGTTGACAAATGAGGCATTAAGCCTGCACTGCAGGCTGCTAGGCTGGTGTCCTGACTGAGTATCATAAGAGACGACAACACCGGAGTGGCTGGTCGAGTTTTGTATGTTTTACTGTTTGTGCTTGTTTGCATTGAGTTTTGTATTTTGCTGTATTGTTATGTCTTGATTGGCTGTGAAGGCCATCTCTCCTAAATGACCTAAAGGTTTTCGGGTGGAGCAAAGCTGTACTTACCCACTCACTCACTGACAGTATTGTCACGTATGCCTTGCTGAAGTTTGGTGATGGACACTTTGATGCTGTTGATAATATGTCTTTTGAGATGATGGTCATTCTGTTGCCTGCCGTAGATAACTGCGTCGTCTTCACCGATCTGTCCACCGATGCAGCTCTGTTCGAAGGTGTCGGAGACTATCAGTTTGAGGTCTATCGGCTCATGCGGGAATCTAACAAGTCGGTGTTTGTATATACACTGTGGTCCATAAAAAATTGCACCGTTCTTATTTTTACAGTAGCTGAAGCAAGTCGATTCATAGTTTGTTAATACTTTGCAAGCTGTTACCGAATTAATTTTTAACAAAAAGGTACCGGTACTAAAAGTAAAAACGTCATTTTAGTTCTCAGAATTCTTAACAGTATCGAATTCAATATAAAGTCAAAGTTATATAAAGAAAGGCAGTCAAAACTTTAAAAGTCGGGACTTGTATAAAAAATTTTTAGCAAAGTAAGTAAATGTCGATTTGCATGGCATGATTCCGTGAAACGGTGACACCTCTAATGTGTGTTTCAAAATTAACAACGAATTGTTGATAGAATATCAAACACGCAGATGATGACAATTTAGTTTGTGTATCTTCGTGCCAAAAATCATCAATAGTAGAGCACGATATTGAGAAGTTATTGTACACAAAAGAATGGTGCAATTTTTATGGCTCACAATGTTGCTGTACATCTTTTTTGTTCTCTTGGCTTCATGTATCGGCTTAGTTTGGAAGTCTGCTGAGACTGCATGTGGGTAATCACCACACAAGTGTGCGCCATATATTGTTATGTTTAACTTATGTATGCTGTAATTCAGTTGTGACGTTCTGTGTGACATTCAAACTTCATTGGCGCCTTGCGAGAGGCCCCGAGCCCTAAATGTCAGACCTATACCCTTGGGTAATATGGGAATTGAGGCTTGAGCATTGCAGGTTCCTATGATTGCTGTTCTTGTGAAAATTAACTGAAATAATGAGCTGCTTCCAGAGAACCTTGTATGAATAATACACCGTCTACTGTAGTGTTTAGGCTTTGTGGGCCACGAACTTTTAAGTGTCCCAGGCCCTGAATGTTTAATTTTTTGGGAGTTTTTTGGTTTCGATTTAGGTTTTTTGTGTTGCCGTGCGTTGCAGAGACAACTGGTGTGCGTTCAGTGGCTTTTCGAACGTGCTGTGGATTCACTACTTGGCCGACAAACTGCTCAACGCCAAAAAGTACACGTCATCTTCGACGCGCATTCTAAGTGCCCGCAAGAGGCAGCTGCGGTCGCTGCATCGCACGCTGCTGGAGTTCGACAGTGCGGTCGACGTCGTCATGAATTCCTTTGACTTCTCAGCTGCTTCCAGATCATAGTCACCATGTTGACCGTTCATCTGCGGAGAGTGACAGTGACAATGGGAAGTTAAAGGTTAAAGCTGTTAAAGCTCATCAGTTATATAGCGCCGCAAACTGCAGCTGCAGCGGCGCTTTGCGTCACAGACAGAGCGGGCGTTCAGTCTATAGGCTGTATGCTAAGCCCGTGCACACGGGCTTTGGACCTTGCAGCCAAACAGCCGCACGCAGCCCAGGTCTGCCATTTAATGGTCTTCACCCCGTAATCCATGGATTACCGGTACTACTCATTTACTGAAAGGATGGAAGGCTGAGTTGGCCTGGTTGGTTGACCTATATCGGACACTTTACCCATGTAGTGGTCACATGTCAACCGTAGATCAGGTGTAGATCATGGTAAGTCCGCCAGGCAAAAGCCGACGTTCTAACCACCGAGCCACGCCGCCAACAGTATAAATACGTGTGCATAACCACACTAACCAACCAGACACTAAGTGTAATCCTAACCCTAACCCTACTACGAAGCAGCCCGCAGTAGTAACCATTCAACTAAATGTAGTGTGTCCTACGCATCCAGTAAAGTTCATGCGAGGCGGTGTTATTGCGCCGTTTTTACTACTTTCCGTTGTCATTGTCACTCCGCCGTTTATCTGTGTTTATTTGCCTTACCACAGTATTTAGAGTCCACCAGTAAGCTAACTCCCAGCCAGATGGCTGATCAACGTCTGCTAACGGAAGCTTGATAGTGCTGTCATAGCGACGCTACTGAGGCAGACATGGAGTACGCTTGCAGTTCACGTGATTAAAAAGTAGATGAGACAGTCTGGGAAGTGTTATTTGTTCGTAATCAATGTGGATGGTTATCAGATTTAGTGGATAAAAGCTTGGATGTGTAAAACGGAATTACCACTTTTCTCGAACCTGGAAATGTCGGGGAATTCGGCTAAAGGTCAGGTAAAAAGTCGGGAAATGTCACAGAATTTGTGTAGTTGGGGAAATTTGATTGTGGCATATTAACAAAATGCTGGTAACCAAACTGTTCTCACATCATCATATAACTTACCTCTACTTTATTCATACTGTAATTCATTTTGCATACGTGATGTTCACGGAGAATGCGCATTTGTTGGACATATTGCCTGCAATTTCGTTCAGAAAAGTCGGGGATTTTTTTCTGTCTGGAGAGTGATACCCTGGTAAAAACGACCCGCTGTGGCGACGATTTATTTATAATTTTGGCGTACATGTAGACGGCGATTGGACATCAGCGAATGGGAAGAAGTGGCACTGTGTCACATTATCAGTGTGCCAAAACGTCAAAAAAAAGCTACTAGTAACACTTTCTGGAAACGAGTTTGACTTCCGGTCGACGTTGTATACCGTGGTAGTGGCGAGAATGCTTTTTCGTAAGGTTGCCTGGTTCTGTAGTTCAAGTTCCCCGAAAGGGGCCACCTCGTTTCTGACTGAGGATCGTACAAGTATAACCAAATCTGGGTTAGCTTGTGTTTATTGTGTTTATTATGTCTAATGTTTAGGTTTATTGAGTTGTGTATTTTTCTGTGTCATTTGTTTTGTTAGTACCTTAGCCAAGTGAGTGGCTGGGAAAACTATACTCTCGTGATATCTTTCGTGTCAAAGGGTTTCCCCTACAAAGACCAGATTGAAGAGTTATTTATTGTAATGGTTTATGGTATGTATTCCAAAGACGTAACATTGTCAACTTACTCATTTCACTTTTTTAACTGCAACATACTGATCAAAGGCACGATGTAGCCTGTTTGTGCTGAAGGTGCCATTAAACCCCAATCAATCTGTTGTTCTAGTCAGGATCAGTTTCCCCATGTGCTGTCGTGCCTTATCATTCCATTCGGGGACTGTAACTCGAATGAGGACAAATCAGCTGCCGAATAGTTCTAAGAGATCGACGCTTTAATGCAGTCAAATGTCAGTGGCGGATCCATAAACAAAGTTGTGGAACGTTTTTTCACGAGTGCGCATGAGGTTAATACACTATAAACTTGACGAAATGCTATTTGATTCTTAATGTTATTTCCCATTGATTCTTAATGTTATTTCCCGTTGTACTTTTCATGCGTTTTTCGAAAAGTGTCCATGTTATTTAACCCCAGTTTTCTCACCGTTGGAGTGTTCACAGGCACCTGGTGAACTCCTCCCCCCCCACCATCTGGATCCGCCGCTGAATATGTCACTGTAATTATTTAACTGAAGTTTTGCATTCATCTATAGTATGTGCACACCGCTTGAACTTCAACAGTGTCGAGACTGGTAGCATTCGTAACTTGTAGTTCGCTGCAGCGTTGTAATGAATATTACGAAATGACTGGACACAACTAGCGCACTTGTTCTCTGTGTATTTTGTGGGTTCAGACAGAACATTTGTTGTGTGTGCAGAAGTCTGAACCCCAACTTCGTTTCCGGTGTTAAATTTGTAGTTTATTTGTAATTTATTTCAGTGCTGGCTGTGGGTCCATTTTCAGCTGTGGAATTGATCGATCCCTTAGCAGACCACCCATAAAGCAGTTGTGATGGCAAGACCGAGTGCGTCGTTCATTGCATGTTTGTCGTTCTAAATTATGAATATGCAGCAACAGAGATAAATTGTTTCAAAAATGACATCTATGCAGGGCTGTGGTAAGGAATGTTCGAACATGTTCTGCCGAACAGGGTCCGTCCCCCAAACTTTAGGGGCCTCTACGCATGTGTGCCAAAAAAATTTATGACGTCAAAGTTGCCTGTTTGTAAAAATAAGGAAAACATCTAGAACAAACTAGTGAAAAGTATGCACAGCTGTATACATGCAAGTTCGTTTGGCCTTTCTTTTTGATCCTGTTGGTCCAGGCCCACAATTTTTTTCCAAACATTAGTTACTCCGGCCCTGACTCTGTGTGCAGTTAACAGTGCCGTCTTATCATCATCGGGCCTCAGCGGCCAAAATGAGCCCACGCGTTATAGTTTTCATCTCGTGAAATCAGCGTAACTAACACCCCTCTCCCATAGGAGGCCCCGACAGCCTGGTGATCCCAAAGCACGTCCAGACAGCTCTGGCGGTTAATGGCATTACGTTCATTTTGCAGCTGAAAATCGAATATTTTTGGTCAGGGGCGTCCAAAGGCAACCCCGGCGACGCAAAATGCGTCACGGAAATCCTCCAGGGGGGGGGCAAAAATAAGGAAGTATTGGGGACAAAATTAAAAATGTGTTGATGTTTGTTTCTAAAATGCTCTTAAAACTCACCTACAAGCATCTTTAATTCCAAAATTTTCCCGTTGGTGATA
>Ga0056116_1000380_pt1 | contig 14934 bp, 12 predicted proteins | sample WorMetOlspDAHAB2_FD_67352 | JGI IMG/M metagenome (GOLD analysis project Ga0056116, IMG submission 67352) | Marine gutless worms symbiont microbial communities from Max Planck institute for Marine Microbiology, Germany - Olavius sp. DAHAB.2 ...
TAGTTGCAGGGATATGTAATGAGATAGGACTTATTCGATGTATTGATCAAATCATTCCTCCTGATATTCGAACTAAAATCACGATCGGTGAATGTGTGCAACTTATGACAATCAACGCCATTTGAATGCAAGAATTTATTCTTGTTATTTTTGTCCAATTGCTCAAAAAACACGGATTTATTTAAAAAACCTCAAACCTGAAAAACAACTTGCGGAATGTGGGGTAAAAGTTATCAATTGACTGAAGAGAAAAAGAGGGAACTATTGCATAAGTTGGGCATAATAGTAATGAAACTTTGTGCTATTGAGTGTCTCCGAAAAATGAACTGTAAAAAGCGTTACGGAGGAATTGTGCTCTAAAGCTTGAAGCAGGTACTGCAAACAACAATCGGTGAGGGAAGCACGCTGCCCCCCTTCTAAAAGAGGGATAATAAAACCTTTAGTTTCATGGTCTGTTTTGATGGTAAGAAATGTCTGATGGAAATGGCCATCATAACACATGAATTTGCAATGCTTGATATTGATATAGCCATAGACCTCCCTCCCATTACGAACGATTTCAAGTTCAATACCTCGATAAGGATTGGAAGAAGCATAAACAAGTTTAGCAAGATCATATTGAGCATCGCTATTACGAATAAACGAGCAGTGCCAAGGCCCTTTATGACTGCAAGCCACAAATAAAAATACAACTAGATGTAAAAGGAGTTTTAGCGCTGCAATAAAGATTCTTTTACATATTGTAAAGCAAGAAATTGCCAACAAGAACCTTGCATTGCACACTCCTTTTCTATGAAATGTACAAAGGGTATCCATTGATTATTTTGAAAAGAGGGGTTTTTGAAAAGTGTTTCACTATCGATGTTAGACGCGGCAATATGTTGTTCCCATTGATTATAAAGATCTTGCACCTTTCTTTGAAAATAAAGATTATCAAAGGAAGCCAAAAGAGTTGGATAAATAACGATAGATTTAAAAGAGTCTAAAAAAATTTCCCGCATTGCAAGAAGATCTTTTTGCAAACAGGTTGCGGTTTGAATAATTGCATAATTTTCACAGAAAGAAATAGCTTGAAAAACACCGATTTTTCCACATTGATGTTTTACATCGATCTGCAAAAGAGCTGTTTTCCCAAGAGAGGTGTTTAGGGTGCCAAGCATGCGACAATAATTTGTAGGATCACTTGCATAATGTTGTTTAACAGCAGAGAGATAGGTGAGAAAATTTCCATCTTCCACCCTTTCAAAAGAAAGGGTGATAGCAGGAGAAAAAAACCCTTTCGTAGACTTAATAAACCCTACCTTTATCTCTCCTTGCATTTGTGCAAGATCTGCAATCACCCACCCTTTTGGAGGGGTGAAAGTCATAAAAAAAGGAGGAGAGGCAAAAATAACAGCCTGTATCAGAAGTAAAAAAGATAAATAAATAGTTCGCATGGAAAATTTTTATGGTTTTGGTTTTGCTGGTGTCAATGGTGTCCAAGGGATGGAGGAATGTATTACATGGGCATGAGCATGGAAATGAGAATGGACATTGCTGCTTGGAGTAAAAATAACGACAGCAGCTATTACGGCTGCAGCGATTATTCCCGTAGTCATCATAGCTATGCCTATAGTATTAAATGTCGATTGCGCAGCTACAACACCGGGAACAATAGCAACGGTTGTTCTACGATCTCTATCATCAGAATCAGATGCGCAATAGATAGTATTTATCAACACAAGCACTATAAAAATCATAGAAAGAAAAGACTTTGTTTTCATTTCACAATCCTTTAAAGTTACAACCTTAGCAAAATCCATTTGAAAAGGCACGTTCTTTAACCATTGAATCATCAATGCATTTTGCCCAATTTCTTCAAGAGACCTCTGCAAAGAAAGCGCTTTACTATTTCGTCCTTGTCTCCCGAAAGCTTTATCGTGACATATCATAACCTTTATGTCACCACAAAGAGTGTCTATGTTCCTTATAAAAAGTTCTGCGGTTGAATCCAAAGTTTGCGTTTGGTTCCGGTTCTATTAAGCAAGAAGAGTTGAAATTTTTTTCTTTTTCCACTACACTTCGTCTCTATGCTTTAACACACAAGTACTCCATCGAATACCCAGTAAATACATGAGGCAAATAAATATGAAATCCTTGGATACAGGAGCAAAAAAGATAAAAAAAATCTGTGAGATTTTAAAACAAGAAACTTTAGAACCCGCAAAAAAAGAGGCGGAAAAGATTCTTGCCCAAGCACGGAATGATGCCAGAAAGATTGTTGAAGATGCAAAGCTAGAGGAAAAGAGAATTTATGAAGAGAGCAAAAAAAAGATTAAAGAGAGGGAGGATATTTTTCAATCTTCCCTTAATCTCGCCTGCAAAAAGAGTTTTGACACCTTAAAACAAAAGGTTGAACAGGCCCTTTTTAACAAAGCTCTTGCTCTCTCTTTTGATAAGCAGATGCAAGATTCTCATGTAATAGCAAAGATCCTTTCTGCAATTGTTAAAGGTATTGAAAAAGAAGGAATTGATGTAGACTTACAGGCTAAAATCTCCTCTTCCGTATCGAAACAAGAAGTACAGAGAGAGTTGGCACAGAGCGTTATCAACCACCTCAAATTAGAGAGCGTAGAGATCGGCCTTTCTGGAGGAGCCGAGGTTAAAATTTGTGATAAACATCTAACCATTGATATGTCGGACAAAGCATTAAAAGCCCTTATAGCAAATTTCGTGCGAGAAGATTTTCGATCGATATTTTTTGCATCATCAAATTAATCGTGGGGAAAAAATAGGAAAAACAGGGCCAAGAAATGACTAAATATTTTTTTTTAGGAAGCTTGTTTCCACCCCTTAAAATCACAAGTAAGCTTACCCTATTTTTTCAAGATATTTTAGAGATTGTTTCTCTCAACATGACCCATTGTGATCTCAAAAAACTCTCTTCGATTCGTCAATATATCGATATAAAAAATGTATATCATTTTCTAAAAAAACAACCGTTGGACTCTCGAGGGCATTATAACAAGGAAGAGATCGAAGAGGCCCTTTTAAATCGTGAAGGCTTCCCCCACTACCTTTTTGTATATTTTGATGAGTACGAAACAATAACGGAGCAGCAACGTTATTTCTCAAAAGTGCTGATTCAATTCTTTAGAGAAATGGAGAAGAATAGGAATGGGTTTTTGAAGTTTTATTTTAATTTTGAGCGAGAATGGCGCCTCATATTAGCTGGGAAACGCGCAAAAGAATTAGGAATCGATCTTGCACAAGAATTACAGCATGAAGATCTTGCAGATCCATTTGTAGCACAAATTATCTCTCAAAGGGATTCTTCCTCTTTCGCATTCCCTTATGGATATGAAGATCTAGGTGAAAGGCTACAAAGGGCATGGGGCAACCCAAAAGAGGAATATGAGGCTATGGCAGCCTTCCGTTTTGAAAAAATCACCGAAAAAATTCAAGATTCTCCTTTTTCAATCGATTATATTTTAGGATATTGTATTCAATTGATGATCCTTGAAGATTGGTCCTCTCTTAACGAGGCAGAAGGAAAACAGAGAACCACAAAGATTATAGGCAATATATGAAAAAGCTAGCCACGGGAAAGGTAACACGAGCATTTGGAAACCTTCTTCATGTACAATTTGAAGGAAATATACGCCACGGAGAAGTCGCAATGGTACAGATAGGAGATGTCTCTTTAAAGGGCGAAGTCATTGAAGTGGTCGGAAAAGAGGTAAAACTTCAGGTTTTTGAAGATATTTCTGGGGTACAACTTCACACACCGGTACAGTTCTCATCACACCTTTTAGAGGCAGAGTTAGGACCCGGTCTCATCGGCACCGTTTTTGACGGATTGCAAAACCCATTAGAGCGTATTGCCGACATTTCAGGCTTGTTTTTATGCCGAGGCATCTATATTCCGCCCCTTGATCGAAAAAAAGAGTGGGATTTTAAAGCGGTAGCAAAAATAGGCGATGTGCTTTCGCGTGGTGCCACTATTGGAGTAACGATGGAAGGAAGATTTCAGCACAAAATTATGCTTCCCTTTACTTTCCAAGAAAGATGCACCCTAACCTGGATAACACAACCCGGCTCATACACTGTTGATGCCCCTATCGCCAAAGTACAAGATGAACAGGGCAAGGAATGTACTATCTCTATGTTACAAAAATGGCCCATAAAAACTCCTCTTTGTGAAGGGAAGAAGGTCAAAGCCACTAAAATGATGGATACAGGAGAGCGCATTATCGACACACAATTTCCCGTGCTTAAAGGGGGAACATTTTGCTCACCAGGGCCCTTTGGAGCAGGAAAAACCGTGTTGCAACACCACCTCTCGAAATATGCTGCCGTTGACCTTGTTGTAATCGCCGCTTGTGGGGAGCGCGCTGGTGAAGTGGTAGAGGTTTTAAAAACTTTTTCACATTTAAAAGATCCTTATACCAACAAGCCTTTGATGAGCCGTACGATTATCATCTGTAACACCTCTTCTATGCCCGTTGCAGCACGAGAGGCTTCGGTATATATGGGTGTTACCATTGCAGAATATTATCGTCAGATGGGGTTGGATATTCTTCTGCTTGCCGATTCAACATCGCGTTGGGCACAAGCCATGCGTGAAATGTCGGGTCGTTTAGAGGAAATCCCCGGAGAAGAAGCATTTCCCGTATATCTAGCTTCACGAATAGCTGCATTTTATGAACGTTCCGGCGTGATTCAATTACACGATGGGAATAAAGGGTCGCTAACAATCGCTGGGACGGTCTCTCCTGCGGGAGGAAATTTTGAAGAGCCCGTAACACAGGCTACATTAGGAGTAGTAGGAGCCTTCCTAGGACTTTCAAGGGCTCGTTCTGATGCACGCCGTTATCCTGCTATCGATCCACTCATCTCCTGGTCAAAATACATCGACGATGTAGGTCTAGATTTGAAAAATCAGGGAATCAATGAATGGTCTGAAAAAAATCGTAAAACAGCTCAAATCTTGCGTGATGGCGATGAAATTGGGAAACGCATGGAAGTTGTAGGAGAAGAAGGAGTTACCGTCGAAGACCTCGTTACCTATCTTAAATCAGAACTCTATGATTTTGCCTATCTTCAACAAAATGCCTTTGATTTTCAAGATGCCTACTGTCCTCTCCCCCGTCAAATTGCCCTATTTGAGTTAATACAAAAACTCTTTGCTACACCTTTTGCTTTTGATGGACATGATGAAGCACGCAGCTTCTTTCTAAGCCTTCAAGGGGAGATAAAAAATATGAATTTTATGCCATTTGACTCAGACCAATATCAACAAGCATTTTCATCCATCGAAAATCGTATTGAACATGCTGCATATAAGGAATAATATGGAAAAGATTTATGAAAGAATTAGTGATATTCGCGGCAATCTCATTACTCTATTGGCAAAAGGTGTAAAAATTGGAGAGCTCGCTAAAATCTATCGTAAATCTGGACATATAACCTTGGCAATGGTACTCAGTATTGATGGAGAAAGAGTGACGCTACAAACCTTTGAAAGTCCTCGAGGAATTTCTACAGGTGATCGTGTAAGCTTTTTGAGGCATCAAATGCAGGCTACTGCAGGCCCCTCCCTTTTGGGGCGGCGTTTAAATGGAAGCGGCCAACCAATCGATGATGGGCCTGAAATTATAGGAGAAAGGATCAATATTGGTCAGCCCTCTTTCAACCCTGTGAAGCGCATCATTCCATGTCAAATGGTACAGACCTATATCCCAATGATCGATGTTTTTAACTGTTTGGTCAAATCGCAAAAAATCCCCATATTTTCCGTTGCTGGAGAGCCCTATAATTCCTTACTCATGCGTATTGCTAATCAAACCGATGCAGATGTTGTCATTATTGGAGGAATGGGGTTGCGATATGATGATTATCAAGCCTTTATCGACAATGCAGAAAAATCGGGATCTATGGAAAAGACGGTAATGTTTATCCACAAAGCCATCGATCCCGCCGTTGAATGTATATTAGTTCCCGATATGGCCCTTGCATGTGCTGAGAAATTCGCAACCGAAGATCAAGATGTTTTGGTATTGTTTACCGATATGACGGCCTTTGCCGATTCGATTAAAGAGATTATGATTTCCATGGATCAAATTCCCTCCAATCGAGGCTACCCTGGATCGCTTTATTCCGATCTCGCATCACGTTATGAAAAAGCCGTAGATATCGATAATAATGGATCGATTACACTCATTTCCGTTACGACAATGCCTGGTGGCGATGTTACCCATCCCATCCCCGATAATACGGGATATATTACCGAGGGGCAGCTCTACCTTCATGGAGGACAGATCGATCCTTTTGGTTCTCTTTCGCGACTGAAACAACAGGTGATCGGAAAAGTTACGCGTGAAGATCATGGGGATATTGCCAATGCGCAGATTCGTCTTTATGCTGAATCAAAAAAAGCAAAAGAACGGCAAAGCATGGGTTTTCGCCTGTCGCGTTGGGATGAAAAATTACTTGAATACTCCTCTCTTTTTGAAACAAAGATGATGAATCTTGAGATACATATCCCCATTCAAGAGGCTCTCGATTTAGGATGGAAGATCCTTGCCGAGTGCTTTGAACCTCATGAAGTGGGCATTAAAAAAAGTCTAATAGATAAATATTGGCCTAGATAGAAATGATGATAAAACTCACTAAAAATGAATTGCGCAACCAAGAACACAAGATGCAACAGTTGAAAAAATATCTCCCTACCCTGCAGTTAAAAAAGGCAATGTTGCAAGTAGAAGTAAATGAATCGCTATATGAAATTGAAAAACTTATACGCTACTATGTAAATAAGAGAAAGATCTGTGAAGCCTTTCAGTCGCTTCTTACCGATACGGAAGGAATCCTTCTCTTTGAAGGAACGATGGTACACAAGGTAGAGAAAAGGTATGAAAACATTGCGGGAGCGGACATCCCTCATTTCGAAAATGTTGTATTTGTGCCCTATACATACTCTCTTTTCACCACATCGATTTGGGTCGACTCTGGAATAAAAAAATTACAAGATGCTATTGTCGCGAAAAAAAAAATCGAGGTGGCAAAAGAAAAGCGAGCAATTTTGGAAAAAGAATTACATGAAGTTTCGATCCGAATGAATCTATTTGAAAAAATTCTCATTCCACAAGCAAAGGGCAATATCAAAAAAATCAAGGTATTTTTAGATGATCAAGAGCTTACAGCCGTAGCACAAGCCAAAGTTGCAAAAGCAAAGTCTGTAAAAAGGAAAGAAATGGATGAGCAATACATATGATTATTAAGGTAAAAAAAGTTCTATTTATTGGAGTAAAAGAAGATCAGGATCGTTTCTTTAAATGTGCGCAAGAAAAAGGATTTATTGAATTTCTCTCTAAACAAGCGCAATGTCCCGACTACCCAGAACACCTCCATAACATAATTATTGCTATCAAACTTTTAAGCAAGCAACCGGTACAGCACCTGACAGAAACACCACAAAACTTTGACATACAAAAACTTGCCAATACTATTGTGGAAAACAAAAGCCAATTGGATAAACTCTTAGAAGAAAGAAAAATGCTCATAAACGAAATCGCACGCATTGAACCTTTAGGAGATTTCTCTCTATCAGATATTCGATATATAGAGCAACAGTCCCATAGACATATTCAATTTTTTTGTGCAGAACATAAAAAGCCTCCTTTCCCCAAAGAGTTGATCCACCTACACGCAAAACACAAAATAGATTATTTCATGTCGATCAGCACTAAAGTACGCAATTTCTCCGGAATGGCTGAAATTCACCTAGAAAAATCTCTGCAAGAACGCAAACAAGAACTACAGCAGGTAACACAATCGATTCACAGATGTGAAGAAATCCTGCAAGAATCTGGAAAATATCTCGACCTTTTGAAAGATTTTTTAGCTATGCAACTGAATCAACACAACTTGATCTCTGCGAATAAGAAGACTTCCACCCACTTAAATGATACTCTATTTGCCGTAGAGGGATGGATTCCAAAAAATCGCATTCAGGAACTCTTCCCTCTGTTAGCAGAAATGGGAGTACATGCCGAAGAAATTGCTATAGAAAAGGAAGCACGTATTCCCACCTATATGGAAAATAAAAATTATGGGAAGATGGGAGAAGATCTCGTCCATATTTATGATACCCCTGCGATAGATGACAAAGATCCATCAATTTGGGTCTTTTGGGCCTTTGCCCTTTTCTTTGCTATGATCGTTTCTGATGCAGGATATGGGGCTATTTTCTTAGCGCTTTCTCTTTTCTTGCAAAAAAAGTTTTCCCATGTTCACTCTTCTGTAAAACGCCTCTTCCGCCTTTTCACCGTGCTTTCTTGTAGCTGTATCGTATGGGGCATTTTATCCAACTCCTATTTTGGCATAAACATAGCTCCAAACAATTCACTTAATAAGATATCTCTTATTCACCACCTGTCTGTAAAAAAAGCTGATTACCACATTTTGCATCAAGACACAACCTATGCAGAGACTATTGCAAAGTATCCCCTCCTCAAAGAAATAAGAGAGGGCAAAGTCTTTTTACAACAAGCCGTAGACAAGCGAGGAGGTTTTACTCGCTATGTTATATTGAATGAATTTCGAGATAGTGTCCTTATGGAAATCGCCCTGCTTGTAGGGGTAATACATATTTCTCTTTCCCTTTTACGCTATTGGCGACGTCATTGGGGAGGCATCGGGTGGATTATAGCGATCATAGGAGGATATCTATTTTTCCCAAAGTTTTTACATTCTACCTCTATCCTCCATTTCACGAATTGTATTTCAAAACAAATGGGATATGTAATTGGCCTTTACCTTCTTATTGGAGGGATGACCCTCGCTCTCTTACTAGCCCTTATCCAGCATAGATGGTCTGGGTTTATAGAGGTCACCAAACTCATTGAGCTCTTTGCCGATATTCTCTCTTATCTTCGTATCTATGCTTTGGGTCTTGCTTCGATGATTTTAGCCGACACTTTTAACAGCATGGGGGCAAGTTTAGGCCTATTTATAGGTTTTTTTATCATCTTGTTAGGACATGTCATAAACATTGTGGTTGGTATCATGGGAGGAACAATCCATGGACTACGTTTAAACTTCATCGAATGGTATCATCATTCTTTTACGGGTGGAGGCAAACTATTTCAACCTTTAAAATTATTAAAAACTAGAAACCATTAGGAGAATAACTATTATGAACTTTGGAATGCTTGGTCCTGCAATTGTGTTGGGACTCGCTTGTCTTGGCAGTGCAATAGGTTGCGGAATTGCTGGAATGGCCTCACATGGCGTGATGGCTCGTGTTGATGAACATCATGGAAAGTTCATTGGGATGTCTGCCCTCCCCTCTTCACAGGCGATTTATGGCTTTGTTCTTATGCTTCTTATGAAAAATGCTATCGATGCCCATACTCTATCTGCGATCAATGGAATCGGCATTGGCACCTCTATTGGACTGGCTATTATGATCTCATCCATCTACCAGGGAATGTGTGCTGCGACGGGAATTCAAGCGTCAGCTAAACAACCTAGTGTATATGGCAAATGTTTAGCCGCCCTTGGCATTGTGGAGTCCTTCTCCCTCTTTGGCTTTGTCTTTGCACTGTTGCTCATCTAAAAATGGCCCTCTCTTTTTACAAGGCGCTCGAAATAACGGGTCTCTTTAGCAATAACACCGGAGAGGGCACAAAGGGCAATTAAATTGGGGAAGGCCATAAGTCCATTCATCATATTGGAAAAATTCCATACCAAACGAAGCCCTAAAATTGCTCCCGGTAAAGTCAACAAGGTAAAGAAGATACGATAAAATTTTATACTACGACAACCGAAAAGATACTCCATACATTTTTCCCCATAGTAAGCCCACCCCAAAATTGTGGAGTAAGCAAAGGGTATTAGGGAAATGGTAACTATGAAACCTCCATAAGGAATGATTTCATTAAAAGCACGTAATGCTAATGCAGAGCCTTCGAGAATCCTTCCATTACTCTCTACACGACCCAAGATTCCCGAGGCAGCAATTACCAACCCCGTGATCGTACATACAACTCCTGTGGTAATAAAGACACTACACATTGAAACGAGAGCTTGGCGTCCTGGAGTGTCGGTTTTCGCAGCGGCAGCAGCAATTGGGGAACTGCCCATTCCCGCCTCACTAGAAAATATACCACGTGAAATTCCCACTTGAATGGTCTTTGCTACCGACGCTCCTATGAATCCTCCAAACGCCGCTTGACCACTAAAAGCAGAACGAAAGATCGAAAAAAAGATTTGAGGAATGGTTTCGATACGCAAAGCAACGGCAACGATCCCTCCCAAGATATAAAAAATTGCCATTGCAGGAACCACAATTTCTACTACTTTACCAATGCCTTTAATCCCCCCTATTAATGAAGACCCAACGACAACCATTAAAATGATTCCGGACCACAAAGGGTGAATATGAAAAAGATCCTGTAGGGCAAGCGCTACAGAATTTGATTGCACCGTATTTCCCATACCAAAAGAGGCAAATACCCCAAAGATCGCAAAGAGCATTCCCATCCATTTCCTGCGCATACCCTTTTCGATATAATACATAGGGCCACCACACATCTCCCCCTTTTCATCTACTGTACGATATTTAATAGCTAAAATCGCCTCTCCATATTTTGTGGCCATGCCTACAAGAGCCGCCACCCACATCCAGAAGATCGAGCCCATGCCTCCTATTACAATGGCTGTTGCAACACCTGTGATGCTACCAATACCAATGGTTGCTGCTAAAGCCGTCATAAGTGCTTGAAAGTGGGAGATATCTCCTTGTGCCCTATCATCATGCCGTGTAAAGGCTAATTTATGAGCATAATATAAGTAACGAAATTGAATACCTCTTGTTCGGATCGTTAAATATATACCAGAAACGATGAGAAGAATCAAAAGAGGAGGGGACCAAACTATCTCATCGATAAGACCAATAACACGTTCAAACATGACTAACATAGGGAAGTTGTGAATCCCATCCTATCCCCTTTCTTTATTCTTTTCTAGCTATTTTACTAGAACTTTAATTCTGTCATCCTAATACAAGTCTAGGTTTCAGTTTGTTAATAAAGAAAAGGGATTATCATTAAAGCGACTCTTATATTTTTCGTATGCAAGATTAAGTTCTAATACTGATAGGTTTTTTCTTTCGATTTGCGAACGCAATTTGTCTTTATTAGGGCCACTTGGGCAAGCATGATAAGCAGCAATCAAAAAGGTAAGATTGTTGGGATCTTTTTGCACAGCCTGGATGTAATAGTCAAAACAATTTTCATAATTGCTTTCACCTTTCTGCAAATAATCACACCAATATCCTATAATAAAGTCATATTTGCCATCTTTTGGGTCGAATGAGCGCATTATTTTTAGGGTAGCAATAATTTTCTGTATGTAGGGGGAATATTTTTGAATTCTTTTAAATCGTTCCTTTAAACCTACAGTGGTTGTTTCTCTCAATTGATAGCAAACAAAAGAAAGGAGTTTATCGACCGTAGCAATTCCTCGTGAAAGTGCATTTGATTTTTGGCAAACTTGAAGGTAGGAGGAAATACTATCTTCTGTCCACAAAATATCTGGCATTTTGTCTTCAGCGATGAACCTCTCTAGAGCCCGTTCGAACAACTCCTTAGATTTTGTATAGTCAGAAGAGAGCCAATGCTTGCACTCTTTATCACATAATTCTTTTGCCACATGGCACTCCAAAAGGGCGTTTTTCAAGTCCCCTTTTACACCATGTTGCTCCGCAAGATTTTGGTAGTGAAGCGCCTTGTGACAATTTGGCTCTTTGCGACTTTGCAAAAGATAAAGCTCTCCCCTTCTGCGATTACACAAAACTATATTGTTATCCTGAGCAAGGTCGAGCAGTTGGTGCGCTCCTTCATAATCCTTCTTTTTCTTCTTTATTTCTATAAAGGCCTCAAAATCTTTCTGAGAAGGAATTATAGGAGAAGAAGTCATACTAGTACTCTTGCTCTTGCAACTCGCTTCATACAGGGTAAGAGCTGCGTGATAATCTTCACGCTCAATGGCATTTCGATATAAATTTTTTAATAGCTCTTTTAATACACAACGATTTCTAGAAGAAAGATGACGTTCTGTGCTTATCTTACATATTAAATTTTCCAATATCTTCTGTTGCTCTACATCCAAATGACCATGGTTCATTGTGTACAAAATTCTACAAGCTTCTTCAAGAGCTTTTCCATATTGTTGAGACTCACAACATTGTTCCATGAATAATATGGAACAATGTTCAGACATCTGACCTTGCACAAAATCGGTACCAAATACAGGATCTATTCGATTCTCATTTTGTGTAAAAAACTCTTTTATAGTTTTGTGAAAACAGGGCCCTTTTTCTGTTTCTAAAGTTGACCTTACCCCTTGAATTACATCTTTGAAAAATTGATCATTAAGTTTGGGAGAATGTTCTTGGATATTTTCAAGCCATGCAATGCACCGTTCTTTATCTCGTTTGGATTGCACAAATCCTTGTTGAGCTCCACGCTCTACAAATTTTAAAAGACCATATTCGGTGTTTTCTGGCTTCATATGGTTACATGATCGAAACAGTATACACCACATTAGATTCCATATTCTGAATAGAGTAGAGGTAGCATAAATATTTTGTTTATCAACATACCAATTTTTCGCAGAGGTATGAGATAACTGCTCCATTGTATTAACAAATTGTGCTCTATTACATCCGAACGTAATGTAATCAGGTTGTATGCCAATGTTATGTCTCATAAAAAAAAACCCTTCTTTGATTTTGTCTACGATTTTATTATAAACAGCAATTTATTTCTACATTTTTGTAAAAGAGGTAGTTATTAAATAAAAATATGGAACATAATAAACAAAAACTTAATATATGATATGTTGTTATAAGTTAGAATTTGCTCTAACCCCATATTTCGCAACTTGATTTGTAAACTCAAGCTTTTAATAAAACTATATTTCTCCATCATTATTAAAAATTGATAACAACTTGCCTATAGTTTTTTCTTACATCATCTCAATACAATCACAGAGATTTAGCCCCTGCTGCGCATACACGATTGTGTACTTTATCCTTATGAAGAGCTTTTTCCTGCTTTACTACCACTACCTCTTTCTCTTGCACTGCTTTTTGCACTTGCACTGCCTTTTGAGCTGTCTCTTGCTTTTTCTGCGCCATACAATTGTTTTGCGGCGGACAAGCTTTTCGAGCAGCTTTACAATCGTTTTGCATATGAGCATTTCGAGCAGCTTCAAGAAAGATGCTATTGTTCGGGTTTTTTTTAACAGCCTCTATGTAATAATAAAAGCTAGCCTCATAATTTCCATTTTCAGCCTGACCCTGAGACGAATAATCAACAAGATTGCCCATAAGAAAATCATATGCGCCATTTTTTGGATCGAATGAACTAAGTATTTCGAAATTTTCAATAAGGTTTTGCATATAGGGTAGATATTTTTGAATCTTTTCTTGTTTCCCCTCTGCACCAAGAATAATTTTTTGTACTTGGCAGAAGGCCTGAGACATGAGCTCCCCACACTTTCTTACTCCTCGTGAACTCTGTGTTGATTCTTGACAAGCTTTAAGGTAAGTGTGAAGAGATTCTTTATCTAACAAAATGTTTGGATCAAATTTGTGTTTAATCTGCTTGCGCAATAAGTCCATACCCTGTTCGTATTCCTCAATACAAGGCTGCCAATTAGGATACCAACGCTCTTTCGCAGCAGCATAATCATAGAGGCCCTTTGCCACACAAAAATGCAAAGAAGCCTCTTTCAACCCAACATCTTCTCCATATCTCTTTGCATGATTGTAATACTCAAATGCCTCCTGATATGAGTGACATTTTTTCGCTTTTTCAGCTTGTAAAAGATAAATATGTATCTTTTGTTCCCGGTACTCTGATAGCGGCATCATCGACTTCGCCTGTTTAAGCAATTGATGAGCTCCTACATAATCTTTGCGTTCTATTTTTATCTTTATGAAAGCCTCAAAATCCTGCTTAGAGGGAAATACACCATCTTCAATAGCATCATAAAAGATATCAAAATCTTGCTCAACGGGAGATAAAGGGGCATCTTCAATAGCATCATCTTCAATAGCCTCATAAAAGGTATCAAGCTCTTGTTCAACGGGAGATAATAAATAAAAACCTTCGAAGGCCTCATACAAAGTAAGAGCTGCATTATAATCTGTACGTCCAACAGCATCTTGATATAACTCTTTGAGTAGTTGTCGTAATGAAGACAAATCATCGGAAGAAAGAGAAGGCTTGTGTACAGCTATTTTACATGCTAGGTCCTCTAATCGCTTCTGTCGATCTTCGTTCAGGGAAACTTCCACTTTGTTAACTTCACAAGCTAAACAAATAGCCATCCCATATTGTCGATCCTTCAAATATTGTTCCCCCAATAGTATGTGGGTCATTTCATCATCGTCACCATCACATGGGATAGACTCCTCACCATATACATGATCTAGATCTTTTTTATGCTCATTATAATATAGGTGTAAAACATTATGCAAACGTGAGTAACTTTCTTGTTCCATTATTTGAATTGCCCTACCGATAAATTTAAAACCCGGAGAGGTGGCTCTAACATTTTTAAGCGCATCAATGCATTTTTTTTGCTCTACAGGGGATTGCACAAATCCCTGTTGGACTCCATATTCTAAAAATTTCATAAAACCATACTCGGTATTTATCCGCTTTGTATGGCTAGGTGTTTTCAAAAAAACACAACATAATTTATCCCATATTTTTTCTATAATAGAGGCAACGTGCATACCCTGTCTATCAACATACCAGAATCTCGTGGAAGTATAAGATAATTGTTTCATTGTAGTATGAAATTGACTTTGACCACATCGGTACGAAATATAATCAGGGTGTATACCAAGGTTTTGCATTAAGAACGCTCTCTCTT
>Ga0056116_1000384_pt1 | contig 14908 bp, 13 predicted proteins | sample WorMetOlspDAHAB2_FD_67352 | JGI IMG/M metagenome (GOLD analysis project Ga0056116, IMG submission 67352) | Marine gutless worms symbiont microbial communities from Max Planck institute for Marine Microbiology, Germany - Olavius sp. DAHAB.2 ...
ACAAAATCTCTGGACATTTGTCCCTCCTGTTGTTGTTTGGTTTTTCTTAAATAACAACAGGATTTTTTATTCCTCAAAATTTTTCAAGTGTTTTTTTGATTTAATCCAGAATTCGCGTTAGATAGTCTGAGAAGAAAAGAAGAAAAAGAACAACATAGTTTCAGTAGCATACTTTTTTACATCCCGTTGGTTAATATAATTTATATTCTTTTTCTGGAGATTCGACAAAATTGGCGCGATCGTGATAAATTATTAGATAGTGTTCAGCATGCAGTAGTATTAAATGATGTGCAAACAGTGGAGGACTATTTATCAAAGGGTGCCATTTCTCCTAATGCAAAAAATAGGCAAGGGAAGGCTTTTTTGATTGTTGCGGTAGAAATGGGTCATGATGAGATCGTCCGGTGTTTTTTGCGGCATGGGGCTGATGTGAACAACTCTTATCATGGTTATCCTCTACCTCACCTTCTTTGTCTTGGTAACAATTATCCACTACTACGACAGATTATCAATGAATGTAATACCGATACATGTATAGATGCAAGTGGGCGTACAATTTTGCAAGCAATGTATGATTATGATCCCAAACAATTTCTCAAAAATATAGCTAATATGCAAATGAATATGAATTGTAAAAATAAACTTGGGGAAAATATTATTCAGCATATTGTAAAAGATGCGATAGCAAAAGGAGAGTTGAAGCAAAAGATTCCTGTTGTTTGTAAATTGGCTACGAAATATAAGGTAGATATGAGCATCCCTTCAGCGTCTTATGGTATGTATGGGAACATGGAGAAAAAAAATATGCACAAACCCTAATAAGGAATGGAAAGGCCAGTCCCAATGTAAAAAAAGGGGGAAAGAGCTTTTCTTTTAATAATGTGTGTTTGCGTATGCTATACCCTCCTTTCTCTGTTGAATCAAATGGTGCACAATCTAGTGCGATGCAAAGTTGCGTTACATCTTATGATAACGAGCGGACAATTCTTCAGGCTGGCATCATAATTATGTTTTCTTTTTTAATGCTATCGGTGTGGAGCCTCATTAATCTAGTTTACTTTTCATAAGATTTTTCACAACATCAGGTGAAGCTTTTCCGTGCGAGAGCTTCATTACTTGACCTACCAAAAAGTTCAAGGCTTTATCTTTACCCTTTTTGAAGTCTTGAACCGATTGTGGATTTTCTTCAAGCACTTGATTTACGATGGGATCAATAGTATATTTATCGTGGATCGCTTGAAAATTGGGGTTGTCTTTGATGATAGTTGTCGGATCTTTTCCCGGATATTGAACCATAATATCGGCAACATCTTTTGCAATGCGTCCAGTGATTTCTTTGGAATCGATATAAGAAATAAGTTCAGCAATATGTTTTGGTATAATTCCTGAAGTGGACAACTTTATATTATTGTTTTTCAATCTTCCAACAAATTCTACAGTTATCCAATTGCATAGAGCTTTTGGATTGTTATGGTGCTTAACGGCCTCTTCGAAGTAATCAGATAGATCTTTATCATTCACTAAAATAGAGGCGTTATATGGTGTGAGTCCAAATTTTTCGATATAACGTTTAAAACGTTCATGGGGAAGTTCTGGGAGACGTTTGTGAAATGTTGCAATGTATTGCTTAGACAAAATAATAGGAGGAAGGTCGGGTTCTGGGAAATAGAGGTAATCTTTGGCCTCTTCTTTTGATCGCATAGGGATCGTCTTTTTTTGTTCTACATCTAACCGCACAGTTGTCGTGGGGACGACGGCTTTGGGATCTTTATAAGGTTTTTCTGTGTAGTTACGAATTTGACGACGAATTTCAGCTTCAATACCGATTTCCATCAAATGAAAGGAATTAAGATTTTTAATTTCTACCTTGTTGCGTAGTGTCTTATCACCTTTAGGGCGTACAGAGACATTGGTGTCGATGCGAAGAGACCCTTCGTCCATATTACAATCAGAAACGTTTAAATATTGTAAAATTGCTTTTAAAGTCGTGGCATAAGCTGTAGCCTCTTTGGAAGAGCGCATGCAAGGGTTTGAAACGATTTCTAAAAGAGGAATTCCCGCTCGATTGTAATCTACACCGCTAAAATTGGGAAAATATTTTAACATTCCAGCATCATCTTCTAGGTGAGCATGATGAATCGTAAATGTTTTACTTTTTCCATCAACATCGGCTATAATTTTTCCTCCTATGATGATGGGGTGATAAAATTGTGTAATTTGAAAGTTACGGGGGGAATCGGGATAGAAATAAGATTTTCTGTCAAAGGAGCTATAGGTAGCGATCTCTGCATCTATAGCGCATCCAAATAGAATAGCTTTGTCAACTGCCTCTTTGTTAAGAAGAGGGAGTGCCCCAGGTTGTCCTGTGTCAACTACCTCTATATTTGTGTTGGGTTCATCTCCAAAGTGGTTAGCAGAGCGTGCAAAGATTTTTGAGCGTGTGATGAGTTGCACATGAATCTCTAAGCCGATTACTGGTTCCCAATTTTCGTAAGAAATATCTTTCATAGTGCAACCTCCTTATCAAATAAGGAGGGAATAAGTGGAGTAAGGTGCAGAGCTTTTTCAAATTGATAGGCGAAATGCAGCACTTTATTATCATTGAGCTGAGGAGCGATGAATTGTAAATTATAGGGGAGTCCTGCTTTATTTTTTCCACAGGGAAGACTAAGAGCCGGGAGTCCAGCAAGATTTGCTCCAATAGTATAAAAATCTTGAAGAAATTCTTCAAAAGGATCTTGAATAGTATGGATCTCAAAAGCAGAATCTGGAGTAACGGGCATAGCGATTACATCACATTGTTTAAAGGCTTGTTTGTATTCTTCTATGATTAAGGTGCGCACTTTTTGTGCTTTTTTATAATAATTCTCCTTGTAGCCAGATGATAGCACAAATGTTCCAAGCAAAATACGTCGTTTTACCTCTGGGCCAAAGCCCTCTTCTCTTGACATATCATACACTTCATCAAGAGTTTGTGCTTTTTTTGAGCGTTTCCCATAACGGATCCCATCGAAACGGGCAAGATTGGTTGCAGCTTCGGCTGTAGAAAGAATATAATATACGGATAAAGAATATTTTAGTTTTTGTAATTGTACTTCTACTATCTTAACTCCTAAACCTCTTAATACTTCAAGAGCTTCTTCAAAAATGGCGCGTGGATGTTTTGCAAGTCCTTCCAAAAAGCACCAAGGGATGCCCACTGTTTTTCCTCGGATAGAATGGTTAAGGTGATCTCGATACTTTTCTGGAAGAACTTGTTGGCTTGTTGCATCATATTTACAATGACGTCCTATCACCTCCATCATGAGAGCGACATCTTCCACTGTGTTTGCAAAAGGACCAATTTGATCTAAAGAGGAGCCAAATGCTACTAATCCATATCGAGAAACCCTACCATATGTAGGTTTAAATCCTACTGTTCCGGTAAATGCTGCAGGTTGCCTAATTGACCCACCGGTATCGCTACCGAGAGCAAGAGGCGTTAAGCGTGCTGCAGTAGCTGCTGCAGATCCTCCCGAAGACCCCCCTGGAGAGAGGGAAAGGTTCCAAGGATTTCGTGTAATCTGATAGGCAGAGTGTTCTGTAGAGGAGCCCATGGCAAATTCGTCCATGTTTGTCTTTCCAATGATCAATCCGTCTTCCTTTTCAATCCAATGAGATACGGTAGCATTAAATGGGGCCCTATAATTACTGAGGAACTTGGATGCACAGGAGGTAATTTCCCCTTTGAGGTGAATATTGTCTTTAAGGGCGATGGGAATACCCGCCAATTTCCCCAAAGTTTTGCCTTGAGCACGCTTATTATCCAATTCTTTGGCCTTTATCAATATGCGATCGGAGAAAACCTTGAGAAAAGATTGTAAAGAGGGGTCGAGCTTTTGGATCCTTTGAAGAAAATAGCGCGTGATTTCTGAAGCTGTATAAGTACCTTGTAAAAATGCTTTGTGTAATTCTGTTGCCGATTTGCAATACATTCTTCAACTCGTTAAAATTGTATTACAGGGGGAACTCGGATCATCCCTCCTATATGAGATGGGCTATTTTCAAGAAAAAATTCCCGAGGCAAGTGTTGGGTAACTTCATCTTCACGCATAACATTTGATAGAGTTTCACTAACCTGATTACAGGGCTGTATCTCTGTAGTTTCTGTTTCCTGTAGATGGTCAAAATGGTGAATAATGGACTTAAGATCTTTTTGGAATTGTTCAATTTCTTCATCAGAAAGAGCAATTCTACACAAATGCGAAAGGTCTTGCAACATTGTTTTATCCATATCGATTCCTTGATTTGCCTTGCTTAGTTTACAAAGAATGTTTCAAAAAGTCAACAACAGGAACTTTGATGTCAAAGTTCCTGTTGTTTTGGAGAAAGCATATTAAAGGGATTAATTCTGAAGTGTGTCCTTTAATTTCCAATCGTTTTTTTGGGATCTATTGGGAATTGTTGTGAATTCAAAGATAGCAAGGTTGTGAAGTGCTAATGGCTTTGATACGTATTTTGACTGGGGTTGACCATCCGGAAACACTTGAAAAAGTGGTTTTGCGAATAAGCCCGTCACTTGATTAGAGAGAGCGCAAAGATGCCTAAAACAGTATAGATTCGAGCATTCTGCAGGAAAAAGAACAAATATGCGCTTTCTCAAAGATTCAGAAATAGGCACTTCATTCCAGGGATTATCTACAATGGAGTATTTATATGGGACCTGTTTTATGTCTTTGCGGATATGAAATGCCCGATTGATGGTTAGTTTACAATTATTGGTAGGATCATGGATTACTTTTCTATGTGTAGCTTTTGATAAATACGGGGGGGATATTTTAATAGTGGTCCCTTTCCGACAGATCCCTTGTTTGTGCGGTTCCTCTCCAGTGTTAAAGTATGTGCCATCTCCTTCGATATTGCAGCTCCCTTGTGGGATAGAGATGAGTCCGGGACCTGGTATAGTGGGATGGCTGTTTAAAGTATCGACAAGAGATTTTTCTACAAGAGAAACGGGTGTCAATAGTTTAGGGTTTTGATAGATTTCTTTCTTAAGAAGTGGGTTGGTTAGATCTAAAAAGACAGCATCTAGCATAGGTTCTTCGACATTTTCTTGTCTCCATGCAGGGGTGGTTGAATATGGTGGTTTGGAGGGAAAATCCGATGGAGGATCCATCTTTTTACCATTACTATTAAGTTGAATATCATTTCCTAGGGGGAACCTTGCTAAGTTGGCAAAGGTAAAATTTCTTTGATTTATGTCTACAACCATACTGAGACGAAGCTTGGGACAGGGATTACATGGCAGATATAAAGAATTATTGCCGTTGGATGTAGCATTATGTTTAAATTGATTCAATGCATTTGAAAGATTTTGCAATACAGACTCTTTTTCTGAAGGTGTAGGATGCAAGATCACTCCCTGTATAAGGGGGAGGTTGGGTTGTTGGTGATTTGTAATAGAAGTCCACAGGAGTTTATTCAAAACATCGGCAAAATTTCCCCAAGGGTAGTTTTGCATACCCAGAAAATTTCCCCAAGGATTACTGGGATTGAAATAGTGATTTACATTGTTGCAGAAGTGACCCCACATTGTATTGTTGGATAACGATGGGAGGGAAAAGGAGTCAGAATTAAAGACCGCTTCTATGGTAGCGTGATTGGCGATTTTTCTTGCCCAATAGGCGAAGTTGTCTTTATGCTGTTCATTGAATTTTCCGGGATCAAAAAAATCATAGGTAGTTGGATCGAGAATTAAGATCGCAACATGTTTAATGTTATGAGATTGTATGAATTTGTTGAGCATATAAAAAACTTTTTGTAGTTTTTCAGATTTTTCTTTTGGAGAAAGTTCATGCAAATTTATTCTTTGATACGTGCACCAAAGAGTTAGATTAAGTGTTTGTATAGGACTGAGCTGTTCTTTTTGTGCTGAGAGTTGTGAATCATGGTTAATTTGTTTATTTTTCGTATATGATTTTGGAGAATGAAAGCATTGTCGAGGGATAGTTGCCTCTAGTAATGTCATTACACAAAACATGAATAGCAGTAATCGTAATGTCTTCATATGGTTCTTGTGCTCCTTTTTAAAATTTCTAGTTATGTTAAGAATTAACTTAATACTGAATAAAGAGTCAAAGTATTTTTAAAACTTTGTTAAATTATGCGCTACCACCTAGATGTTTGCTTACGTTTTTTTCATTATTTCGATCCTGATTTTTTAATTGAAAAATTACTCAATTTTATATACTATTTTCCTGATTGTAATTGAGCGAAACTTGCCATGATGAAAAAACTTATTTTTATTATTTTAGTGTTGGGAATAGGAGGCTATATTGGTTATTTTGCTCTTTTAAAAGAAGGGCATTCGAGAATGAGGGTAGGCCATAATGAAAAGATCGAACTCGATCAATGGATTGCCTTTTCCCCTTACAAAGGAGAGTTTTCTGCTTTTTTCCCTCTACATCCTACTGCGAGTAAAAGAAAAATACCCATTTCTCAGGGTAATAGATCTTTTGTTGAATATGATGAATATCGATGTAGTACCAGTGAGAGAGAGGAGTATTCTATTAGTTGTATCATTCTGCCCGATTCATTATTAAAATGGGGTAGCACTTTAGTGCTTAATGGGGCGTTTAAATTGCTTTTAAAAAATGTGGATCAAAAGGTAAAGGTTGTGGAAAAGCAATCTAAGATCTTTAAAGCCTTTCCTTCTCTCGATTATGAACATCATACGCAAGATGCCGAAACAAGTGGAATGCTTGTGTTGGTTGATAAAACCCTTTATAAAATTGAAGTGACCTACCCATGTCATGGTCGTACAAAAAGGCGCGATGAATTTTATAAATTTGTAGGGTTGTTTGAACCTAGGAAGATTGTTGAAAATAAAGATTTTATTGCACCCTTTTGATAGTGCAATGACATCTTTGATAAATGCCGATTCCAATAACGTACAAAGTAGCGGAGAGTAAGACGAGTGCGGGATATATAATCTTAGTCATATCATGCTTAGCCACTTCAATGGTTAGCACAAATCCCTCTAATGAAAGGGCAGAAGCGATAATAAATGCGAATTTTATGAAAGATTTTTGTGATTCATGGGGCAATAATTCTTGTCCTCTTTCTTTCATAACGCTTTCCAACATCAGATATTTACCAATGTCAATGACAGCTATGGAAAAGACGATAAGTCCCACTTCATCGAGAAGGTCATATACTGAAAACGCTTTTGTAGATAATAAATCTGCAATAATAATCCATACTGACGAGACGAGAATGATAATAGCGATAAGATAAAGAATCAAACAGGCAGCAATGTATCCGAAATTAGAAAGCGCAATAATAGCTCGTACAACGTGATGCCTCATGTTTTACTGTATACAAAAATAGTTTTTGAAATGCAAATTTTAAAACTATCTTCTTGATTTTAATAAAAGCGTATCTTATGACTTCCAACCTAAAGTTAAGATATCTATGGAAAAACTATAATTGTGCTAAAATCACAGAAAACATATAGCTAATTTTAACAATAGTAGCATTTATATGTTTAGCAATAAATGTAGCAAGAAAATGTATTAAACATTTGGCTATAAAGGAAATACAAAAAAACATAAAAAGTGGTGGAAAATGACAGGTGAAAAATTAAAAAAATTGGAACATGAACTTTGTGAATTAAAACAGTGGCTTAATTTAGGTCTTGTACCGAAAAAGGAGATTGAAAAGCATAAAATGGAAATTGACGTACTTAAAAAGCGGGTACAAGAAGAAAAACGACGTTTACAATCCCTTAAAGAAGGTGATGATGCAGAAGAGTTTTCTGTTCCAAAACGTAATCTTCAATCTAAACAACCTTATTCGGAAACGAACACTATGCCAGGAGTAGCGATAAGTGGGGGTGGTAGTAGTGTGACAGATGTAGGGATTGAGGCGGAATCAGACACTGCCTTTGAAGACAAAACGACCACTATTTCGGGTGATGATTCCTCTACTGAAGAGATGTTAACTGTTGCAGAAGATGATGAGGATCCCTTTAGTGATAAAAATCGTTGGCGTCGTGGTATTTTGGAAGATCCTGATGGGAATTCTTGGTGATTTCTCTATATTTTCATTTCCCCTTTTGTTCGCACAGGTGCCCCTATTGTCATTTTTTGGTACTTTCCAATAAACGAGGTCATAAAGAAAAATTTTTATCCGCTCTGCTAAAGGAGTGGGAGCTACGCCTTTCCTTAATTGAGGGCCGTAAAATTTTGTCTATCTATTTTGGCGGGGGCACTCCCACACTTTTTGTAGAAGGGATTCAAGCTATTTTAACCCGGCTGCGCCCTTCATGTGAAATTACTGTAGAGGCTAATCCTGAGGATATTACTTTAGATTTAGTAGGTTGTTTAAAGGATATAGGGGTCAATCGGATTAGTATTGGAGTACAATCATTTAACAATGCTTTACTACGATATTTGGGTCGCACCCATGATAGCAAGGGTGCAAGGCAAGCCGTTTTATCTGCTTGGAGTGCAGGAATACAAAACATCTCAATTGATCTTATGTATGATATTCCCTATCAAACCTGTAAAATCTGGGAAGAGAGTATTGTGCAAGCTTGTGCCCTTCCTATTACCCACCTTTCTCTCTATAATCTTGTTTTTGAACCCCACACTGTTTTTTATAACAGAAGAAAAGCCCTCGTTTCTACTCTTCCTACTCAGGAAATGAGCGTAAAAATGATACATTTTGCTTGTATCTATTGTGAAAAAATGGGATTGCATCGTTACGAAATCTCTTCTTTTGGAGAGCCCTCCATTCATAATAGTGGTTATTGGAATGGTAGAGAATTTTTAGGATTTGGCCCCTCTGCTTTTAGCTATATGGGTGGAAAACGTTTTTGTAATACCTCGGATTTTAATACATATCTTCTTATGTTAGAAAAGGGTAACGTTCCCATTGATTTTGAAGAGCAATTGGATCCTTTAGCTAGCTTACATGAACGTTTAATTATTGGGTTGCGTCTTATGAAAGGGGTTGAGATTGATTCTTTTCCTCCCGTGACGAAAGAGATTCTTGTCGAACTTGAAAGGGAGGGCTTATTGATCTATGATAAACCCCATCTTTTTCTCTCGGAAAAGGGATGTTTATTTTATGATAGCATTGCAGAAAGGCTCGTTCTACTTTCTGAATAACGCGAATTCTGTCTATTGCGCATACTAAAATTGAGAACAATGTAGCATATTTCAATATTTTAATGGTTTTCAAAAAATAAAATGTTATTGAATTAAAGTTCTTTGTGCATTATTTTTTTGTGAAATATGAAAAAGATGTGAGTATTGAAGTGCGTTCCTAATTTTATTAGGAAAGAAAGTGTAGGGATGGTGCTTCACAAAATGAAGGAGTTCTAAAATATGAAGTTATGGATATGTGGATTTTTGTTTTCTACAATTTCCTTATGTGCGTCGATTTTATTCGAAGATTCAATTGTGAAAGTGCATTCCATCATAAAAGAATATGACTGTCATGCTCCCTGGGCTCCCCCTAAAACCGCAAAATATACAGGTTCTGGATGTATTATTGAAGGCAATCGTATTTTGACGGTTGCTCACCTATTAACAGAAGATGCTATCGTTGAGGTACAAGCAGGGAGTTCGAATAAAAGATTTCGGGCGCATGTAAAAAAGGTTGGATTTGATTGCGACTTAGCAATTTTAGAAGTAGAGGATATGAGATTTTTTAAAGGTAAAACACCTTTAATAGTTAGTAAACAAATTGCTAAAGAACGGGAAGAAGTAGAGATATACGGCTTTCCACATGGAGGACCCTTATTTCATGCAAGGGGGAATATCCTCACCAATGAAATGAGTTTGTATCAGCACTCTTATACTTTTTTATTAACATCCCAAATCGAAAATGTTACTATTTATCCCGGCAATAGTGGTGGGCCTGTTATGTTAAGGGGAAAAGTTGTAGGCATTATTCATGAAAGAATTCGTTATGTTAAAGGGCGTGTCAAAGGATTTATGATTCCCGTGCCAATCGTACAACATTTTTTACAAGAGGCGTTATCGGCAGGACAATACCAAGGATTTCCTGGGTTTCCTGTAGAATTTCAAATTGTTTGTAATCCATCCATGCGAGCACACCTTGGTTTGTGTGAGAATGAAGGAGGACTTCTTATTACCCATGTACCTTCGAATTATTGGGGTTGCAATGTTTTGCAACAGGGGGACATACTCACTGAAATAGATGGACGCACAATTGATTGTTCAGGATATGTCGATTGCCCAGAACTCTCTTTACAGCTTCCCGTTGATTATGTAATAACGAAAAAGTTTTTTGGAGAAACGATCAAGTTTTCTGTGCTTCGTAATGGAAGAAAGGTACATTTAAATGCTCATATTAATCCTATGTGGCGCGGTCTATTTCTTGTGAATTTACATCAACATAAAACAGATCCTCCTACTTATTATATTCTTGCAGGGTTGGTTTTACAACCTCTTACAAGATCTATGTTAGAGGGGAATTTGGAGGAATTATCTATAGTTTTGTCTTCTGTTAATTTATACAACTATTTTTTAAAAGGTTATGTAGAAGGGAAACGAGATGAATTGGTAGTCATAACCCATGTGTTGGAAGATCCTATAAATGTTGGGTATCAAAATATAAGAAACGAGGTGGTGAAAGAGGTTAATGGACATGCTATTCATAACATGTCTCACATGATCGACGTTTTAAGTAAATGTAATGATCCTTATTATGTTATCAAAACAGAAGATAAGAGTGTTATCATATTTAATCGAAAAGAGGCTTTAAAACATACACCTACAATATTACGATGTTACTCTATTCCTTATGGTTGTTCTAAAGATCTAATGATAAAAGACATACAAAATATACCGATCGCAAATGAAGCCTCTATTTACACATGCCGGCAATGATGATCGATTTGTTTTCACAGTAAGCATCCATACTTCCGATGAGAGAGTTTTCACGACCTATTCCTGATTCCTTCCATCCACCAAAGGGAAGAAGTTCTGAAACGACATCTGTAGTATTGATTCCAACCGATCCTGCTTCAAAACTTTCGGCAACACGATAGATACGACCAATATTTTCACTAAAAACATAGGCAGCTAAACCATAATGGGTATCATTGGCCATTTTAATTGCCTCCTTTTCTGTAGAAAAAGAGTAGATAGGTGCAACGGGTCCAAATACCTCTTCGTGGTAGATGCGCATTGTAGAATTCATATTGGTCAATAGAGTTGGCTCATAGAAGAGTGCACCCTTGGTTGAAATCGTCCCTCCAATGAGTGCTTTAGCCCCCTTTTCAAGGGCATCTTTAACAAGTTCTTCACATTTGCTCACTCCTTGTTTATTGATCAGTGGTCCCATCGATGTACTGGGATGCATGCCATTCCCTAAGCAAAGGTGTTTTTTCATCATATGTTGAAATTTTTTGATAAATGGATCATAAATCTTCTTATGTATAAAAAAACGGTTAATATTGTTACAACATTGTCCTGCATTGTAAAATTTAAACCAAAATGTGCTTTGAATGGCTTTGTCAATATCTGCATCATCAAAAATGACAGCAGGACAGTTGCCCCCTAATTCCATAGTGACGTTTTTGACTGTACTGCTGCACATGTTGAGAATTTTTTTTCCTATTTCTGTAGAACCAGTAAAGGTCACTTTCCGTACTAAAGGGTTGTGTGTGAGCTCTTCTCCTACTTCAGAGGGATCATGGCAAGTAATTACATTAAATACTCCAGGAGGAATCGCTACACGGTCGGCAAGTTTTGCAAGAGCAAGTGCCGATAGAGGAGTATCCTCTGCGGGCTTCAATACAACAGTACATCCAGCAGCAAGGGCGGGAAGACATTTTTGAATAGGAATAACCGACGGAAAGTTCCACGGCGTAATGACACCTACTACACCGACCGGTTGTTTAATAGTCATGAAGCGACGATTTGGATCGGGAGAAAGGGGGGTAAATCCATGAAGTCTTTGCGCTTCACTGGCATACCAATTGAAGAACCCTTCATTTCCCATCAATTCATGCATAGACTGTTCATAAGGTTTTCCTGATTCATATGTGATGAGGGTGGCTAAATCTTCGCGATGTGTTGTGATAGAATCGCCCCATTTACGAAGAAGGTGTCCACGTTCTTTAGCGGAAATATTTTTCCACAGACCAAAAGCTTCTTGTGCAGCGTCGATAGCTTCTTTGGCTTTCTCCTTTCCCACTGAACTTACATCGATAATTTTTTTGCCATCATAGGGGTTTGTTATGGAAAAAGTTTTATTACCTTTCACCCATTTACCTTTGACATAGCTATCGCAGCAAAGCAAATCTTTATCTTTTAACATGATTTTCTTTATATCAATTCGACCCTTTCAATGACAAGAAATTTGTTACAACACGAATTCTGGATTATAACTATAGAGGTCTGCAAAAATAACCGTCCATTGTCAAATATTGTGTTCCTGGTATAATGATCTAGGATGAAAAAGTATAAAATTGCGACTTTGGGATGTCGTACAAATCAATATGAATCTCAAGTCTTTTCTAATCAATTACAAAGGGGGGGATATCGACAAGCTCAATATGATGAGAGGGCAGAAGTATGTATTGTCAATACATGTAGTGTAACACAATCTGCCGATAAGCGTTCCCTTTATCAGGTTCGAAAATTGTTGCGAGAGAACAATCCTGAAAAGCTCATTGTAACGGGGTGCTTTGCGGAAAAATTGAAATTGGCATCCGGAATTACCCATGTGATACCCAATAGAAAAAAAGAACGGTTACTTCCTCTGGTCTTTCCACAAAAAGAATGGCCCGAATTTTGTATTGAGCGGTTTGATGCTCATACTCGCGCATTTGTTAAAATTCAGGATGGATGTAATTCCTTTTGTAGTTATTGTATCGTTCCCTTTGTCCGTGGGCGTTCGCGTTCAAAAAATATTTCCGATATTTTAAGAGAGGTAGCAACACTTGTAAAAAATGGATATAAGGAAGTGGTTCTCACGGGAATCAATATTGGGGATTTTGGAAAAGATCAAATGCCAAGAGTGGGATTATCAGATCTGCTACGTCAGGTAGATAGGGTAGAGGGGTTAAGACGCATTCGTCTTTCATCAATCGATCTTAACGCGATAAATGATGAGTTAATACAGGTTTTGTTATCTGGAGAAAAGCTCTGTCCTTCACTACATCTTTCCCTACAATCAGGATCCGATTTCACTCTTAAAAGAATGGGAAGAGGCTATACGAGGCAAAGATTTTTGGATATCATCACATGCCTTCGTAAGGAAAATCCAGATTTTACTTTTACCGTAGATTTGATTGTTGGTTTTCCTGGAGAAACAATAGAGGAATTTCAAGAGACTTTACACCTCATAGAGCAAGGGATATGTGCAAACGCACATCTTTTCCCCTATAGTAATAGGAGTCAAGCACGTGCTTCAAAAATGCCAAATCAGGTGCCGAAAGAGGTGGTCGATGTACGAAAGCAGCAATTGTTGGAAGCACAAAAAAAAGCGAGTTTTGCGCTACGTAACCGTTATGTGGGAAGGGAGTTTGATGTACTCATCGAGGCAAAAAATCGAGGGTATACTAAACATTTTTTACCCATTTCTATTCCAGGAAAACAGATAAGGCCTAATGAAATCGTGCGTGTGAAATGCGTAGAAAATCAACAAGAAGGACTGGTAGGACATAGATAATGACGATTAAATTGACGGAACAATATAGGCCCTATTCACATGAGGTAGGTAGCAGCTGCTTGCTTCCTAAAAGCTCTTGGAGAATTACGGCCTTTCCGACACGTATTGAATTTATAAATTACATTTCTGAAGGCACCCAAGAGGGCTTTGTGGTACTTTATACAACTAAAGGACCTTTGACCCAATTTACTATGATGCAAGACTTAGAAAGGCTATGGGTTCGTGTTTTAGGGCAGGGGCCTTATCAAAGTTATTTTTCCTTTCGTATACTCGCCTCAGCCTATGAAATCGTTTTCTTTATGGAACGTGCTCCTGTAGGAGGCATTGCCTTTGTCTATGGAAACAAAACCTATATTTTACAACGTAAAGAGGAGTTGATTATACCCAGCAGCTCTCTGTCATTCCCCAGTTTGTGTAAGGAAAAAATGCATTTTGGGTCTCATAAGTCACAAGATTGGACCTTGGTAAAACGGCGTTTATCTTTACATGAAATTCTGCCTATATGGTTTGCTTTAGGAAAACATATCCCTCATCACCCCATAATCGAGGTGGGTAGTGCACGTCTTCTTTCTCGATGCATGACTATGATGTGGCAGCAAAAGAGGAGGGAAATTGGAAAAGCTCTTTTAGATCTATTTCGCATAGGATTTGATGATATCTTTTTACCACGCCTTCAAGATCTTGATCACCATGGGTGCTTTCCCGACAGCGATGTCATTTCCAAAGAGTCTTCCTCCTTGATGCTTTTGGGTGAAGGAGCCCGTTTGATTCGACAACTTTTAGTGCAGCAAACAGAAAAGGTGATAAAAATTTTACCCTGCCTTCCTGTAGAAATACATGCCGGACGTTTTATAGATGTGGATTGTAAAGATCTCGTTTTGCATTTCGAATGGTCGAAAAAGTTGATTCGTCGTATTGTAATATATTCTAAGGTTGATCAAGTGCGCCTTATAAAGTTTCAATCCGCCATTAAATCTTTCCGGATACGAAAAGGGCCTAGAGATCGGGGTGTTATGCATCAGGCTAATGAGCCCTGCATGCTTTGTGCAAAAACTGTCTACCTATTTGATCGTTTTCAAAAAAAGGGTCTTTAATATTTGAGAGTGTTTACAAAAAGGTTGTTTTGTGAAATGCTAATCTTACAATGAATCTTAAGGAGAGGTTTTAAATGAGCTGTTGTAAAAAATGTCATGGAAAAGAATTTATCAAAAACGGA
>Ga0056116_1000385_pt1 | contig 14899 bp, 7 predicted proteins | sample WorMetOlspDAHAB2_FD_67352 | JGI IMG/M metagenome (GOLD analysis project Ga0056116, IMG submission 67352) | Marine gutless worms symbiont microbial communities from Max Planck institute for Marine Microbiology, Germany - Olavius sp. DAHAB.2 ...
GGCAGACTAAGTAGGCCAGCTCTCTGGTCAACTTTCGGGCGCACTATAAAATAGTTGGACTTTACTTTACTTTACTTTTTAGACAGAATGACGTCAGTCTTTATGTATAAAAAAATGTTTTGATTGATTGATTGATTAATTGAGTGGTCGATTAGTAACAATTCCTGATGTATATAGGATCGAGTAATTAGTGAACGCTAACCTGTTGTCATGCTCGATAACAATTCGATCGTTGTGTTATTAGCAGTGATTCGTTTGTACCGATCTGATAAGAATGACATTTATAACTCGTAAATCGTCACTTAGTCGCGGAGCCGAAGTTGAACCAGACACCACCAGTTGTGTAATAGTCAACGACAGTGAGAGCATAATAAACGTCTATGTCCCGAGCTGGTAACATTGAAAAATAATGCGCAAGAAAAATCGAATGAACGATAAGTCCAGAAGCAGACCGCAGCTGAGGAGGCTGAACTGGCGTGCCGATGAAATTGGTGCGAAGCGCATTATGTTCGTTTATCGCTTTCGGCATGTCGATGATGGTATGCAGAGGTATGGCTTATAGTTTTGGCGTAATACATCGGACTGCAAAGTTATGCAGCACCACAAGAGCAATGTGCGGTGTGTAGAAGGCTAAACTAAAATGTTGCAAATTTAAACGTTCTGCACCTATAGCCGGAGTCCGCGAGTCGACGGTCGTGAATCGTGATGTCAGCAGTCGGAGACTTTGTAGTACTTTCCAGTAAACGCACACAACATGTGGATTGCCTGCGGGCGTGTTATGCCGTGCACTTTAATTTCTTACACAGATGAACAGGCGGAGATTTATGTGACAATGTCGCAGCGTTATTATCTGAGTCAATGCAGTCCTGTACCACGGTAGTGCAGGGTTTATGAACGTGGCACAGTAATCACAAGTATAGTGATGCTATCAACAAGGAGCCTCTGTGTATAATAAAGCATGGAGATATTGTGTTGGACGGGTGGGTAGTTGCGTCATTGTTTCTAGGAGACGGACACCTTTGGTAGTAGAGCAGGCATATAGCGGTACATGAAAAAGTAACGAATATATACCCACTCTTAATTAATGTAACTCGCATGAGTCCAAAATGAGCACATTTATTCTCCAAAGTACATTCACAGCATAATCGCACTAATCAAATGGTCCAGGCAGTCAAAATCCGCAGAAAAGTCTCGTACATAGTCACGCTGCTAAAACGTGGTAACCTGCGCTATCTAAGGAACACAAAGGAACTGCTCTGTCAGTACTTAAAGTGGTTGCTTTTGCCCAAGACGTCAGACAGTCTGCTGGACGTTCGTGCCAGTGGCAATGTACTTTAGTCTACAGTAGACGACATATATTGCATAGGCTACCTTAAAAACTATTTATAATTTGTTCTCAAGTCTGATCTGCATGATGTTCAGATGTATCTCTTCTCCAACTAGCGTAGGCCTATTATAAATCGAGTTTTGTAATAGTAGGGTCGACTCCTCTTAACAGCTAGTAGGCCTAATGTTCTTCATGAAAAAAGATCACACAATTAACTTATAGGAAGTAATTCAATTTCAGGCCGAATTTAATTCCATTTGTACTTTACAAGCAAAGATATTATATGATTCATAATAACGGTTATCTCTCTTGTTTCACTTAATACTGGTACTATTTTTACACGTGATCAATCGTATCGCGTCTGCTGATGATACCGATGATGACGATGTCCTGCTGTGGTGAGCAGATTCTCACGGCGAGCTGGCTGGCGTGGTGGAGATGGGTGGAGCGTCGACGCAGATCGCCTTCGCGCCTCGCGGTGACATTCTCGCCGCCAAGTTCCCGGTGTTGATTGGGGGTCATCGCTATCCGCTCTACGTCCACAGCTATCTCTATTACGGACAGAACGTCGTCGAAAAAAGAATCCAGGAACTTCTGCCGGGCGACACCGACTCGTCATCGCAGCAAGTGGTCCACCCGTGCATGCTGCGCGGTAAACTTCGACTGCTAAACGAAAAGTGAAAAAGAATGAATTAAATATATTCATTTGCATATGTTTTGCTTTTTTACAGTAAGTGGCCTTACATCACGTCGACGTAATAAGCTTATTAATTTATAGTCGTAGACTACTCAGTAAACCGATTTTCTAATTTAAGCATTTTTGAAGCAATCTGATTTAAGCAATTTAACCAATACTGCATGTAGGCCTATACAAATATTCAAATATGGCGGTCTTATCTGCATGGTGATAGTCAATAAACATAATTGTAATTTATTACAACTCGGTATGTTATGTTTTGTTTCTATTAATGCAGACGATGTTAATGGCATACGACTGTGATGTTGTTTGTGGTCTGTAAATTCTCTCGGTTTAATTGGCGGAATAGTTATATGCAGGATATAGGCTAAGCTATTAGTGACATATGCATGTTCGTGAATTTTCGTATTTGCATAAATGTGTAAATGAGATTATTGATCCATTTACTGTCGTCACTGCGTCACGTACGCGAAGAGTGTTCAGTTAAAGTATACTTGTAGGAAAACTCATTGGAGCCCTCTTCCCGTCTCTTATCACCATCTTATCACGAGGCAATGGAGCCCCCGTGCAACATCCTCGTCTTTCATGAATATCCCAACTTTCTCTTCTACAAGTTTATTAATTTTAAACCGGAAATTTAGGGGCCCTGAAATCGAGGGCCCTAGCTACTGTACAGCCAGTGTTCGATAATACGTATGCCCCTAGCCTAATTGCCGTTTTTAATGTCATAAAACGTGGCCTTTTACGATTTTGAAAGGACAGCCGAAGGCGAAAAGTCATTAGCAGAATTTTAGCCCTGAGTTTTTAAAATGTCTAGTCGACAGAACAATTGCAAAATTTCACGTTTTGCAAGCTATTGCATTTATAACCTTGGCGTATATATTCTTTTTAGTGTTTATTAAAGGTCGTTCACTCTGAAATGTAAAATATTATTAATTTTTTTTATTTCTAAATTTTGTATAAAAATGCAGCTTCGATATTTTAATAAGTAAAGGCCAAACTGACTGAGTGGTCTCTGAAATTGTTCCTTCGTTTGTTAACTGTTTTTTTCTCAAAATAGAAAAACGTGACTTTTCCGTTTTTTGCTGTTGTAGTCGTTAACTTGAACACTGCCTGTGCCTGCAGCCTTCTAATGCTTAGTCTGGTTCGGTGTGTGACTGCAGGTGACAGATATTCCAGTGCCGAGCTGGACAGGACGTTCGTCGGCAGCGGAGACCCAGCTGGCTGCCTTCGTATTCTGAACAAACTCGTACACAAAGCCGAACCGTCCAACTGTTATCCGAAGCCATGTGGCATCGGCGTTTTCTATCAGCCGACGATCGACGACAGCATCCAGTTCTACGCTGTTGGATCTTTCCGCTACGCACTGGCTGCCATCGAAGCCGTGAGAGATGACGGTGTTTTCGTACCGCGAACTGGCTTTGAAAAGGCCGCCGAATTCTGCAGCAAGGTTTTACTCTACGTTTTACTTCTTTTGACTCGTGAAGCTTAAACTTTATTGTTTCTTGCAATTCGCTTCCGGTGCGCTGGGCTGGCGTTAAATTATGTGTATGTCAGGCCTAAACGGACAAGGTTTGCTCGGGCTTTCGTGACACCTTACGCCTTAATAATGCGCATTATCAATCCCGTTAACTGAACTGAATTTAGGATTACGTCGTGTCCGTTAAATACCCAGACTACATATAAAGTGTGTGTGTGTGTGTGTGTGTGTGTGTGTGTGTTTGTGTGAGTTATAGCGCATAGATGAAGTCTTGTCGCCATCAGCGAACGCAAGGGAGCGTCAGCACGTCAGAACGCGGTGTCTCATTGCTCTGTACACCGCCACTCTTTTCACTCGTGGCTACGGACTCGACAACGACACGCAACAGATCCACGTTGTCAATCAAATCAACGGACAACCGATACGTAATTTCACTCCGATTTTTCTCATTTCATAAAAACGGATGCTCCCGACACGCGTTTTAACATCGGCATTTTAGTCTTCATGTAGCTAATGAGACTACTTGATGCTGATTTGCCAGATTTTCTATCGAGTTTACTGAAGAGTTAAATATTTCTGTGATGACGTCTGTCGCATTTCGTGAAATCCCGCGGAAATTAACGATTTAAAAGGAGTGCATTAAAACGTGTAAACTGCGTAAGACGTCTAAAGACACTCTGTGTGTGTGTGTCTGTGGGTCTGTATGGGGTTGTAGTAGTGATTCGGTGTTAGAATATCATGCAGCTTAATACTATATCGCTTATGAGATGAGCTCTCCTATCGGTCGGAATGCTTGGTTTTGTTCTAGACACTTTAAAATAGGCCTACCTATTCAGGATTTATGCGCAAAACGACTTCCGTATAGCTTTTTCAGAATTTTACAGGACTAAAGTGAGTGATGACCTTCGGCATAGAGTGGCTGGCTGTGATCGATGATGAACTGTAATTGGTCCAAAATTTTACTGCTGATAGTGTAGATATTTTTTACATTGTTAGATTAATTATTAAAGCATTATACTGGTGGCGCTCCTTCTTTTATTCTTCGTGTTTTTATAACTGCTATTCGTAGTCTGTATGTGTATATGTAATTTTGGTATAATAGCCTATTGCTTTTTCAGAGTTTTTTTGTGGTGCATAATGTTTGTGGTGTTTAAGTTTCCAACAATGCTTTGACGTTGTTGGTCTAGGATAGATCTATGTATTTTGTAAAAATCGTCCCCGAATTTACCCGTTATTTGTCAGGTGGGACGTTAAGCCCTACTTCCTCACTCACTTTTAGCTTTTATGGTGATTTTATCATTTTAATGTTAGTTTTTACGTTTTACACTATGTGTACGATGTCTCTAAAAATAAATAAATAAATGGAAGCACGTTGTCAGTAGGCCTAATGTTAAATTTATCATGATATTGTATTTTAAAAAGCTGCCGACGATTGGAGAACTGACATCGTAAGTGACGAGGCTCAACAGAGTGAACATCCTATGGTAAATTACGTGAGCCATCTCTGTAGGCTCATCTCGATATAGGCCTACGAGGGTGGCACAGTGACACTAGGACACTGCGCCAGAGGCCCGCGACCCCGACGGGCCCCTCGCTACGGCAGCTGACCGGAGAAGTTGGCGGAATGGTGTACTCTTTAACAGATTGTCGATGTCATATTTATGATATTTTACCTGCGTTTCACCGTTGAGAAGTGTTTGTGGTACTGGTAGGCCTAATTAATGTAGTACCGATGATTGAACAGAGTCGTAAACGGTGATTTGAGGCCTATATACTTGGTCTCAGTCACGATGGGATTCCGGTCTCGAGTGCAGGCCTGTGCTACGCGCTCCGCGGTGGCAAAAAAACAAGCCTTTCGATTGGTGTTGAACGCGTGCATGTCTACTTTGTTCGATGCACGTTGTATTCAATACTGTGATGAGGCTTAATGCTACTGTTTATCTGTTTCGCAGAGTGGAGTCTCGGAGCGGTGTTGTACGAGGACGAGCTGGCGGCGATCAACGCGTGTGGAATTGTTCCAGTCACTGGTGAAGTTCGCAGCGCTGCCGCCAGTCGAGTGTCGACCTGCGTCACACCGCTGTTCTTACTGTACACGCTCGTGTACTGTATAGTTCAGCGGATCGGGCGTCCAGTCTGCTGCGCCACCTGACACCGATGTCACTCTACGTGATCTGCGTCATCCTGTCTCTCTATACGTCTGGACAGGAATTCTTTTATCACCGAATAAGCAACATTTCTTGACTTTTACGAATCAGGACTCAGCCTGCATAGGATAAGCAGCAATGTAATCTTACTGGCTAGGCTAATTATCAGCAAAATCATTCGGACTATCAAACCATGAGTTTAATCGACGACATAGTAGCGACAAGTCATTATTTGCAGACTGGCTCTACTGATATCGGTTGCCACATGCGCTATTCCTAGTGGGCTGCATGGGTAAATAACTCTTCGTCTATTTTTCTACACGCGCAGAAGCACGAGTGCTTGCTCGGGATGCATCCAGTGGTAGTATAATGACTTCAGACTAATAACAATGCAGTGCAGACGATGTACTCCTGTTGCCTTTTACACCAACGGCAGTAAAGGTGTAGGAATATTACAATCTATCAGCTATAACCACAGGGTGGCGCATAACAAAGTGTAACAAACTTCCCAAATGTACAGGAAAGCCCGAAAAAAGTGAGGATTAAGCAACTACCAAAAATCGTAAACCACTGAGATTAGATTTCGTCGTCAAATTAAAGTATCAATCAAGCACTATTATATTATCCGTTGCTATTAAATATTCTGTGCGTGACCACGGTGACCTACTTTGTGACGTCAGCCTGACCCGCAAAGTAGCATGATGCTTCTTGATAGAGGGCCACCTGTAGATAATTATTTGCACAGATAATTGTCTCTTAAAAGGTTATGAAGTGCGGGCTACAGAAATCAAGACTGGGTGGGGCTAAACGAAACTTTCAGCAGAATGAGGCTATATCGTGCCTTTAAAAATTGTAGTTTACTTAAAAGGTAGATCTCACTGATAAAGTTAAAATATTACGTGTTGGAGAATGTAACAATTGTGCGAAAGTTGAGAGTTACATAAGTGTTGTTTCCTGCTACGTTAATAATTAGCGCAAGTACACCAAGGACGTGCCCCACTGTTAACACAAATCACATGCAGGAGTTGGGTTTTTGTTACTGACATCAAGAACTGCTCGTATAACGACCGGAGATTCCAGACGTTGAGCATTATTTGAAACATGCAGGTTAAGTAAGGTGCTGGGAACAAATGAGCCAGAATTTAATTTCGACTGAACAGCTGGACAGTTTTGGAAATGTTTGCCTCAACCGTCATATTGAACGTTTTCTTATTGTTTGTAGACGTGTGATATACATGACACAAAACTGAAAACGACATGTTCCACTATATTATGCGCCGCCATGCTGCACCTTATAGCACGTTGAGTATCTAGCACCGACAACGCATAAGGCAGGGCAAACAGGCCTCCGATACAAATACCTTGATGTAGGCCTAGACGGAGAAATCATTTAACGAAAAACAACGGAACAATGTAGCTGTGGTTCGCAGAAACGTAGAATACACAGTACTGGTAACATATGCATCAGATTCATGTGCAGAAAGAATACGCAGCATCCTATAAGGTAGTGGGTGCGTCCCACAGAAAGAAAACAGAATTCTCAGTCACTCATTGTGTTATCAGATTTTCAGAGGAGCCAGACACCACAGACTGCGTGTACCACTTACTAAGTCTGAGAATCATTCAGTGCTTCTGTAGAAATCGCTGCAGTCGCAAGAGTTTTAATGACTTGCACTTTGCACTATTGACAGTTATAAGGAATCCATCATTAATCTCGTCAAAGCAGGCATACAAAACATCCGTTTACAGGCCAGATCATTGCGTAAAAGTAGGAAGAAGTTATTGAAATGTTTTGTAAATAATCAAAACAACATGTCTTCAGCTGCCAAAAAGCGTTATTTCGGAAACAAAAATTACAACATAAATCATTTGTAGGATGTCTCTCTTAAGTGCTCAGCAGCACCACAGTTGCCCCATCTATTGACACTACATGGGGTACAGATGTCAGTCACTGAGTATAAAACCAGGTTGCCATGTTGTAGGTAATGTAATATAAACAAACAGTGATGTAAAATGCATACCGTAGACCTGATAAATTCTTATGCCAAGGTGCTTCACAGACCGTGTAGCTAGTCGACTGGTGCAATTCCACACAACAACGGGCAAACAATTACGTTTGTTGCCCATGTAGTGAAATCTGCAGTGGGTCTACTCCACAACATCGACTTAAGTTGAGAACTAATAGTCTCAGTATGTGAACATGCGTTTGTTTTAATGGCATCGACTAAATCCACAACGGAATGCATGATTGAGAATAATTGAACGTCACACTCAACATTCAGGTCATTTCTACTCGAAAGACTCACACAACAATAAAGTGACGTGAAAAAACCGCATTTTCGCAATAATTTGGTAACACCGTTCCAGTTCAAGATCTGGCTCACTTATCAGAGGTGTTAGCTGCGACTGCCTGAAACGGAATCAACCGCGGTTTAGAACTATCCCAGTCCATAATGAAAAGAAACCGTTAAAAAGTAATCTGACGCGACTTGTGAACATTTATGATAAACAGCACTGAACTAATAAAGGCACGGGATGTACGAATATGAAGCACTTCAGTACATATCAAGAAAGTCATAAAATGTAAACTAAGAAACAAAGATAAGACATTATTTACTAACAGCTGTCACATAACAATACACATCTTACATCATATCTTAATTACGAATGCAGTGTGCACAAAGAAATAATCACATTACCTGACCTCTGTTCAGTGTTTGCTGCATACAGAGTAGTAAGGTCAAACAATCAGTACACGGCAACAATTACGCTCTCCATTACAGATTATCTGATCGTGCGTACCTCTGATCAGCCACTCATGGTTACCTGCTTGTCCCTTGAACCTCAACATCAACCTATAGACCCTGCAGCTTCGCTGTTTCTGGACATTGCAGCTGGAACTCCCCTCAACGACCCTGCCTTAACATGGACAACTCCACCCAAGACAAAAACATTACTGATTCATCAGACCTGTGGCATGATCTGATCACACTCTTGTGGCTGCCTAGGCCGTAAGAATGCAAGCTGCAAATGTCCAAAATGAACTCTCAGCATACAACTTCCAATAGTCTGAAGTCTTAGTAATGGTTGAGGCATTGTTAAGGCATGGAACAGAAAATTATACAATGCAATTGTGAACGCTCAGTGGTACAACAAAAAATTAAACATGTAACACATTTTAAATCAAACTAAGAAATTTTCAGATATGTACTTGTTTTTATCATGCAAGAAGTGAAAATCTTAAAACGGACGTTGTTCATACAAATAAACCCAGTGTGCCATATAGCAATGAACCAAAATCAAATGCAACATTGCAAGACTGCACATACAGAATAATGCAAAACTACAACTACGACCTGATATAACAGTAATGTACTGGATATCTGGTTCCTGGTCAATTGCCAGAAACTTGACATCTGAACTGGATAATAGTGGTGCACAGATCCGACGATAACTTAAACTTTCAGTTTGCAGTGGTCTCAAACTGTTACTGTCAAGAATCTGTGAATTTTGTAGATGAAATGACTGAAACCAATAAAGATAAGCAAATGCATTGTTTTTAAACTAAAATAAATGAGTGACATATGAAGTACCACAGTTTGCTGCAGCTTATCTGAAACATATTCCAAATTACACTGTTCTGGTCGGATAAAAAAAAAATTACATCTGGTACATCCTTGTCACAAAATAAATATTGTTACCTTTTACTCTGCAAAGTAATACAATACTACATTTACAACTACAGCGTTTCTCAAAAAACGTCACTAATTTAATCTTGAATAACTTTAACAAACTTCTTTTGCACATAGCATTAGTAGGATTTTTGCTATGAATCACAATTATACTTTCTTACTGAACCTCCTGTGAACTTACTTTACCATGCAATATCTGACAGTGGCGTAAATGACGTGTCGCTTTACGTGATCTATAGGCTATCTTTGTAAACATGAAGTTTTTGAAAAAATACCATATTTTGATAAAAAAAAATCTTTTAAAGGCATACATCGCATACAGGTTGCTGAAAAAATTTCCAAGTAAACACTGGAGTAAGTGAGGTCTTTATAGGCTGCTTAAGAAAGTTAGAGAGACATTGGTACAGTTAACAGGCTTCCAGGGAGCAGTATCGACAAAGCCGTTGATCAGTGGCGTACCCGGCTACATGCATGTGTTAAGGCTAATGGTCATCATTTTGAACATTTGCTATAGACCTCTGCTGATTTCCGTCGTGACCTAACTGGCTCTTTTCAGAGCCACTCACAGATTTCAGAGGAAGACTGAAAAAACGTTCATTTATTGTGGTTAATTTTTTCTCAGGTAGTGCAGCAACATAGCTAAGGTGAGGCTGAAAATTTTACATGCATTTAGAAGCCAGTAGTTTCAGCATATAGTGTGCCAAAATTATTAAAATCAGTTCTAAAGTTTGTAAAAGTTATTCGCGATTAAAGTAGTGACATTTTTTGAGACAAAATGTACTAATACATTCTTTTTATGGTCCCGTTTCGTGAACAACACAGCAATATGATAACAGAATAAAACGTTCATTTAAAGCAGTAAAAACGGCGGCAGTGTTACGGTGGCAGTGTACCCAAGTTGGGTTGAAATCACTCTGGCATACAGATACCATGGATACCACTCTACAGACAGAATGAATTCACTAACTTTTCCAGATGAAATTGCAGACAACATATCGAACAAATGATTAATATAAATTCTATTTTTTTGTAAACAAACTTTTGGTCTCATTTTCAGAAAATGACTGAAGTCAACTCAAAATGTTGAACACCAGATATAGAAAATGAAGAGAGTTCAAATGAAGACCAGGTAAATTGTCTGATGCACAATGCCAAGGTCACAATCAAATGTCCCTGACTACATAAATTACCTGACATCTGCAGCATTTCCCGAAATTTCTAGGTTTATAGAAATTCCACAAAAGAGGTAAACCTGAGATACCTCAGGCCTTGTATTTCCATGTATTTTACTACATCATTCAATGTCAAAATAACTCAATTTCAAACAGAATGAATATAATGGCTTCAGCTCAGACCCTGGTGCACTACAGGTGAACAGCATCAATGCACGTAAACGTCAGTAAAAAAACTACACACTACATGCAATGTAAAAAAAATGCTGCCAAATCTGGTAACTGCGTCCATGTGTAAACGTATAAAAAATAAAACTTGGCCAGCAGTTTGCACAGTTCACTTCCAGAAGCACATTAAGCCTTTTTCTTCTTCTCAGCCGTGCACCGCGGACAATACCACTTTCCTTTTGGCTTTGTTGTAAGTCCGACACAGGCAAAGTGAAACCACTCAATCGGACACTGAAATGACAACAGTGTAACTCTCAATTAGTATAAGGTTACTGCAACAACTTTGCAAGGACTTTCAAGGCCTTTTCACTCAAAAATTCATGGCTTACTGAAGGCCCACAATCTATCTATATAAGTAGTCAGTTCTTCTACCAACAGTAAACATTTCAGCAACCAAATGCAATTTCTGTCATCATTTTCATCATCCGTTTAGTTGGTTCTTGCTAAATCCCAAACTTTTCAAGGCCTTCTCATTTTCAGAAACAATTCAAGGACATTTTGAGTGTTTTAAAATTCAAAGCTGTTTCAAGTCCAGCTTTGAATTCAAGGACAACATGAGAACCCTGTTAGTAATATGACACGGTGCATGCAGTTATTCAGATAGTTTCCAAACACACTTAAGAACAAAGTCACAGTAAAAGCTACTGCAATTAGTTCAATTTTTTGCAGACATGAGTTAAGATGCACTGTACTCTAAACACCCAGCATATGACATGAGATAACAATTCCAATTATTCTTATCTAACACCCAACACCTTAAACACTTAATCACACACGGAAGCCATTTCTGCACCAAGGCAGTGAAGGAACATTTATGCAATTAACTGCGATTTTATGCATTGATTTAGCTTTAGCTGTGTGTGTTTAACTACCCAGATGGAACAAATTCCAGGTTTTTTTTCAGGCAAATTATCCCCAAATAGGTACAGTAATCACATTAACAACTGCTGGGAAAGACCAATTTACCATCACAACAGGAAAAATCCTGTGACTTTCCCTGACTTTTGCTTTCTCACAGGCTTTTTCCCTGGCCATCTTTTTCGCCGCTTATCCAGATTATCTGGAAAAATTGGCAACGCTGTACTTTGAATAAGTGATGAACAGCAGCAGCAGGAAAACGTACGTCGATATTGTCGCAACCAATCATCTCGCCGTAGGATACTTGATGACAGAGGCAGTATGTCGGCTCATTCGGATCAACGGGCATGTCCAGCACATCGGACGCATGATTGGCTGCCGCAAGTGAGAATGATGGGCTAAGCAGTGCAGCAGCCACTGCGGCATTTTCTTCAGACCTGAAAACCATAAATGCGTAGATCCACTGAATTAAATGAGATATTCAATTCGGCCAAATGTATGAATCAGTGGTGTTGTGGAAAGACCAGTGGAATAATGAAAAAAATGCAGTATCCAACACTGCTCCACCTCCAGGATGGCATCACGTGTCCAATATACAGTGGATTTAGTGATTTAATGACTAATGAAAATATAAACAAGATTAACGGATATGTAACAAGACATCTTAATTAATCTTTTACAAACAATTAAAAAGCATTAAAATAATTTCCCACCTTCCAGCTAATAAAATGATACTTCAAGCTAAATGCACTTAACAACTGCTATCAATACAAAACAAAAGAACAAATAACAATGAATCTCCACTGTGGAACTAAGGAGTGAGTGAGTGAGTAATTGCTTAACGGCACATCAGCACAAAATAGGCTATTTAGTGCCATTATTAGTTAGTGGAACTAAGGAATGTAGCTGACCATCTAACAAACAACTACATTTCTACTGACACTTCTAAATCTAACAATAATAACCTTTGTTAATACAGAATACTAGCCCACATACCGGTACCAGCTGCATACAAACGCAAAGTTCTGTAAACTCAATGCAAACTACAAAGTGTCAAAAAAGACACGAGTTACAGTGACAAATCCCTAAATGTACATAACATACAGCAGAGACTTCTTTTTCTTCTTCTTCGATATAGACTCATCAGCCACTTCCTTCGTGTCACGTTTCTTAGATTTCTTACCTTCTTTCGAGCCTGTTGCAACAGCACAGTTCACCACATCAACTGTCACAATAAAAGTGCACTGTCCTGCAAGCAAATATGCTTCCACATTAAGAAAAATGCAAAATGCTGCAGAGTATGTTTTTATAATCATAAAGATTGTGATATGCATAATGTAATATGTAACGACCATGACCAGAAGCAGGATATAATAAACACAGAAAAAAGTAGGTCTTGCACAGACAGACAGTTACAGACATGCAGAGAGACGTACAAACACAGAACATCAATAGGCAATCCATGCAAAATATCCAAATGACTCCCATGAAAAAAATGCATGTACTCTAGAGCTGATAACTTAAAAATGTTGTGAGCTAATTGAGTGAATTCTGATTACATTGCTACAACCACATAGGATGACTAAATACACTCTGAAATTCCAAGTGATTTCAGAGAAAAGTGCAAAAAAAATTTAGGGATTACTTTTTGTTGGGTGCTATACATCCATACAACACACTGGTCATTTCCCTTCATGTTCTGGTGCTGGCGTAACAAACTTAAATGAGCCCCCTTCGAGTTTTGTGCTCCCTCCCCATTATTGCAGGTTAGGAGTTAGCTCCATCCCTTTTAGGGCCAATGTGAACAACAAACAATGAGAGATGAGGGGGTTATTTATGTCGCTGGTCATCCATTACTGAATAGGAGATGTACAAGACTCCCAGGGTGTATCCGCCTCCAAAATGACCTATATTGTGTCGGGTAGGGCATTAAACTCTATTCACTCACCCATCTATAGGTCCTACAATTACATCCCCATCAGGCTGTGGCGTGTTCACACTCTGACTTCAGCACTGGTGGCATTATACCTGGCTAACACAACCCTCCACATACAACAGCAGATCCGAGACACGAATCAATCAATCAATCAACAAATCGAGATAAATTTAAAGTGTAAATGCTTACTGCTGTTTTGTGACTCCAGTGCCTTATCCTTCAACTCAGCCTCAAACCGTGCCAGATCAGAATCCAAACGTCGTATGTGCTTGTCAACCTAACATAATGAGAAGAGATGTCATTATCAGGAGTGGACAGAACATTTGCATGTCATACGCTAAAAAAGTGCACACAAACGCATAATGTACATACAAGAGGCTTGGCTCTCACTGAGGCAACACAGTGTTCCATGACATTTTAAAACTTTGTTCAAGAAACGTTTCAGTTGATCTCTTTTATGACTAGTTTTTAGGTTTTTGTGCATAATGTGCACAGTTTTTATAACAAAGTTAAAAAGAAAAATCACTGTATTATTATTGCTACCATTTCGTAGGTTTGCATTGCCAGCTGCACTTTGTCATCACCAAACTCTTTGCTCTTGCTGAACATCTTTTCAATCTTTCCGAGGTGTTCCTTCCGAGTTTCTCCAGACATTGTTCGTACATTGTTCAAGTAGTCCTCAGCAAGGCTATCAATCTCCTTCAATAAAGCTGCAACAAACATATGCGAATTCACACATACAGAATGCATACATACCAAAGGAAACACAAAAAAAACATTTAAAAAACTACCAACAATAGCACACAACATAAAGTTAGACTGAACTGAAATAAGTATCACAAGAATATTTTTCGAGATGACTAAAATATAGCAGACCAACAACTGAAATCTTACCCAACTTACATTACACAGCAAAGAGTTTATATCAAACAAGAAACAACTTAATGCAATAATTCTGCTATATCACAACAAAATGCTTATTACTCTGTGATCGGGTGTCAAGATCTCTCATAAGGTTAAAATTTCTCTGCAGCTCCATTGGAAGCGATTCCAAACCTAAAACAATCAACAACAATAAGTCATTTTATTCAATATTTTAAAAATACATCATTTCACAATGTTAAGATCTTGATGCACTGACACTGGACATTCAGGTGTTTATTTAAGTCATTAAGATTCCAATATTCCTTTCTACTGAGGAATATCATACGTCTATTGCATAACTATTAGCACACTGCAACTCAGGCAGATATAATAAGATCATTGAACTTTGTATTAAACAGATTTTTTATTTAAGACCAATAACTTGCAAATGATTATTGCTTCTCAAGAAAATTTTGGTTTTAGACTACCTAGTGAATTAAT
>Ga0056116_1000394_pt1 | contig 14783 bp, 9 predicted proteins | sample WorMetOlspDAHAB2_FD_67352 | JGI IMG/M metagenome (GOLD analysis project Ga0056116, IMG submission 67352) | Marine gutless worms symbiont microbial communities from Max Planck institute for Marine Microbiology, Germany - Olavius sp. DAHAB.2 ...
GAGGCCGAGTTGGTCATAGCGTGTAGCCTTGCAGTTCGTTCTGTGTTGGAATTTGTCTGTGCAGGGCTGGTCGATGTCAGGCTGGCATCTGCTACCATCTCTTCAGCCGCATCCGCTACAGCAACATGCCCGAGTTTCAGGATCCAGAAATACTGAGACATCCACTGCAGGTGACTGCACACACGCATGCACACGCAAACAGCCGTGACATTAGACATTCTGCAGGATTTTCTAGTTGAAGTAAACAGTCTCCCTGTGGTGTTCAAATACCTGTTGACAGAGAGCACGAGTCAGCTTTGGCACACTGCATGTAGGTCCTTTTTGCCATCAGTGTACATTTAGACTGATGTTTACAACACTTAGTATATTACTTTTTTGGACAGTCACATGGAGGTCAATGTTGGCAGTGGTTGTTTGCAGGAGTTATGTCTGCACACGAAGCTTCTTGCTCCAGTGAACACAATGATTGCCGACTTCCTTGCCAAAGCACCTGATCCTCCTGCATTCCTTCTCACCAGGAATGCCGTTCATATTCTTAAGGTATTCATAGTCTCTGTCAGTTCTTTTTTCGTTAAATTAGTTAATTTGTTTTCTGATACATTCTGCATGTTTTGATACATTAACCACCATATTCAATGATAACAAGTCGTTTTTGTCCAACTTTGTTATTTCGGAGATTATAACCATTCTTTTTAGTTGCTTCCTTAATTACTTACTTGCATCTGAAACGTAGACTGTGAAGATCATTGAACTGGATTAATAATCTCTGGAATGCTGATCCAACCAAGCCTTATTTATGGTGTTTGACGTCAAATTGAAAACTTCTTCCGTTTCGGGGCAAACGTAAACAAACTTGTGAACATACTACAGGAAACTTTAAAATTGAATCGATTTTTAAAGATGTACAAAAAATCTTAACCATTATCGTAATTTTACTTTTGAAAGACACTTATAAAACAACTGAAAATGTAACCATAGCAATGGCTTTGTGACTGCTGCAAACAAACTTCTTTTGACATACTCCAAGATGTAATATTTTTTAACTATTTCACCGATATATCAACCTTTTAAATAACTTAAAACTTATTAAATGCACTGCATAGCCTCACTATGCTGAAAGTGCCATTAAATCCCAAGCTGTCAATCAAACTATGCCCGGAACATAGAAAGTAATAAATAGTTTACATAATTAGAGTTCACTTCTCCGAGATGGAAGTTATTCCACCACGTACACCCCTTTATCGCTCCAATGAATGTATAATCTGTTACAGTGGTGTAGATTATGTCGTAAAACATTTTACAGTCACATTATTTTTTTATTGTTCTAGGCTGTCACTCATTGCTGGAAACATAGAATTGTAACTTGTGAATGTGAACCTGTGTTTGTGTTTGAAACCTCTGTGGGTTACTGGAGGCCAGCATTATTCCTGCACTACTGTTCGTTGTTAAAAGCATCATCGTGATTGTTTCTGTAGTTTAGTTCTTCTGCAGTTTGTTTCTGTCATTTTGAACAGCAAATCGATGCATTGGATCCATTTGAGGACCTCACTGAGCTGGGACATCATCTTGCCGATCTGCCTGTCGAGCCGCGCTACGGCAAAATGATCCTCTACTCAGTCGTACTCAAGTGCCTCGATCCTATTCTCACCATTGCTTGCGCTCTTGCGTACAAAGATCCATGTCAGTTCCAGTTCATGTTATGTTGTTGATATTTAGAGCACATGATTTAGCAGCACTGTTATAACAAAAGAGTTTGACATGGCATGTTAAGAAGTATTTGGTTGGACTGGTTTAGCATTCCAAGGAACTTTCAGTAGACTCGTAGGGTTTTTAGTAGAAATAAAGGAGTTATGGGTCGTAGTTGATTGGAAGAGTGAAGTTACTGGATCCAGTTTTAAAGAGGGAGTGAATATGTGAATGTGTTTGCACTATTTTCATATGTACATAGGTGGCCATGGAGAGTTCATTTTTGTCATACGCATTTTTCGATGTTGACTGAAGTGTGGTATTGGCTGAGGTTTGAGACACGAGTATATTCCTATGGGCGCGAGTGTCAGTAGTGAAAAATAGGAAGAAAGTGCTGAGCCCAGGGACTGCTGGGACTGAAACTTTCATTATGGTGACTTGATGAATTCTATGTGGACTGTGAATGTAATGCTGTGAATTGTTGATGGAGAGAAGATGCATGCTGATTTGCTTGGATGGTATTGATTGCATAACTAAGTTTTTATGTTGATGCAAACATGATGTTCGTTTAGAACAAGTTATATGGTACGTTGTAGCAGGCAACAAGATAACGTAGATTCTAACTTGTGTGCATTTATAAGATACTCAGTGACAACACAATATTTTAAACCAGATACAACATCGCCAAATTTGCTAATTTAAATTGCAGTGTCCAGTTGTTTGCAGTTGTGATTATTCTGCTCATTATATTCCAGTCCTGCTTTTATTATTATTATGTGTTACACAATGTTAAATACTTAGCTTACTATAAGAGACTGACTGATTTGTTGAGTCATTGATCGATCGATCCATTGATCAATTGATGGTAGAAGATGCTTGTTTGTTGCTCGTTTGTTTGTTCGTGCAGTTGTTCTACCAACTCAGCCATATCAGAAACGTGCAGCTGCGATGTCTCGGCGTCGTTTTGCGGCTGGCACATACAGCGATCACATGGCGCTGCTTCGAGCTTTTCAGGTTTGTCACTCTGTGTCTGTCTACAATGTATATTCACACTGTCACAAGAGCCTGCGTTCCATAATAGTCATCCAGCCAAATTGCCACACCAACCAAAGTGCTTCTGGCAAATTCAATTCAAATTGTATTATATGATGAGCCATTGTGCATCTCAGAGTGTAAAGACAAGGAGTGTGCTGAACATGAAGAGGCGACCTGTGAAGGATGGCATAGGAGTGTGTGTTCTGGCGCTGTGCTGTGGTGTGGCATATTCAGCTGCTTTTCCATTTGCTGGTGTTATGTGGTTCTCTGGTGACGGCAGGGCTGGCAGAAGGCGAAGAGCGAAGGCTGGGAAAGATCGTTCTGTGAACGCAACATGCTGTCGTCGCCAACAATGGAAATGATTGTCGGAATGAGGTCAGCTCACTTGTCGGCTTTTTGTCGGCTTTTTTTGTTTACCTGACGTTCCACACTTTGTTGTTGATGGGTTGAAGTGGATGATGATGACTTGTGATGTTTGGAACCATTTACCGCCACATCACTCTCACGATGACGCAGAGCATGAAGAATGTGTCACGTGAAGTAATTGCCTTAATTATTAAGCTATTTGTAGCTATAAATAGCTTGATAATTAAGGCATCCTGCAGAAGCACGTTGATCTCATATGGATTAGGATTTATGTTTTCATGATATTAAACGTGTGCCCTTGTTAGAATTCCAGCCGATATTCAGTGGTGGCAGTCATGCCTCAGAGTGGAGACGGTTGCACTGATGATAACGGCAACTTGCTGTGTCATTTGCAGGACGCAGCTGCTTGGTCAATTGCGTGCTTCGGGATTTGTGCGAGCGCGTGGCGGTGGAGACATTCGTGACCTGAATTCCAACTCGGAGAACTGGGCTGTTGTGAAAGCTGCACTATGTGCCGGGTTGTACCCAAACATTTTGCGCATCGACCGTGAACGCAACCAGCTCACTTCAGTGTTAGTGTTGCAGTTGGCTTTTGTTAAACCATTCCATTCATTTGAGAAAATAAAAATACTTATGATGTATAAAGGTGCAACATGGTTGGCCAGAACTGTTTGCTATACTGTGAAATTTCTGGTTAGTGTGGGAATTATCACTAAGTCATCTACCATTTGTGATCTTGAATGTTATGATTTCTAACGAGTTTAGAGTTGGCTTCTAGTGCAAAGTATTTTGAAGTTAATTTGATAGTGAGTTATCACTAAACAAATGCTAACTCAACCTTTGGAGGAATGGTGTGGAACTGGAACAACATAACCAATGTGACCAGAAGACAGCTAAAACGGCAATCAAAATTGTTTCCAGTAAAGAAGATTTTGAATATCAATATAAATAAGACAAAAGTAGATGTTTTATGTAGAAAGCTGTAACACAAAGCAGGGTGGAGTTGGTTGCATGAATTGCCAGAAATGGGTACACATGAAGAAGTTGCTATGGCTTTAATCAATGGTGACAGGAAATGGAAGTTTTGTGATGTTGTGTGTCTGTTGTAGTCGTGAAAACAAAGTGCGGTTTCACAGCGCGTCGGCGTTGGGTCCTGCACCCAGCGAAGTTGGTTCCAATGCACACCTGGCTGCTGTGAATCGCCTGCCAACTGACTGGCTGGTTTACGATGAGATGACACGTCTCCATCGTAGTGCGCAGGTGAAATCATGCACTGTTATATCACCGGTCACCATTGCCATATTTGCTGGACCTGCGAAGCTGCCACTGGAAGCCATCAAAGACGCCGAGTGCGGCCTTCACTGTGAGTTGCATTGTTAATAGTCATTAGACCACACATGGTGAGCACCTCTTGCATTATTCTGTCATGTACTAGATGACGTCTGTTGATTGCTGTAGTATCGTGTTTCTGGAACAGCTTTCCTCTTGCTGACCAACCTACACCTGTCTGTCTGAGATCCTTTGCTGTCTTTTGAAAATCCGGGCATTTCAGAGATTCAAAGATTTTAATTTTATTAAACACACATATGCTAAATCGTTAGTCAAAAGTCAGTAAAGTCTGCAACTCTGATATGATATATAAAGTGCTACAACACGGATGTTGTATATAATATTTAATACAGATTACATATACAATTTAGTATAGTAAAAAGGCTGAGTGTTTATGGATATGCCTAATTAAGCTGAATGATGATTGTATGTGTTGTATGATATTTCCTGCTTGTGATTAGTTGCATAATTGTGTAAAGAAAAGAGCTCCAGGATAATTTCGTGATACCTTTTAGTTTGAAGACTGCAGCCTGAGTATGTTAGAACTGGCACCTCAGAAATGTGCTTTCTTTAGCAGCTGTGCTGCAATTTCTAGTGCAGGAAAACAACCAGCCTCTAAACAATGCCGCCTCAGCAATTCCGTTGCTAGTTGCCTCTGACAATTATGGCAGTATTCCGGTTTCAATTGAAAGAATCGGTTTTTGTATGCTTTTGGTTTTAGCAGAGTAACTTTTTAAGGTGAATGACCTCGTGTTTATTCAGTGCAATATAGGTAAAGCAAAGCAAAGCGAGAAAGATTATTTCTTGGTTTGTTGGTTTATTTATCGGTCTGGCTGTTTTGTGTTTTTTACTATTTATATGGTACTGATGCTGTAAATGAGAAGCCGGAATATGTTGTGTTAGACGATATATCTGCTGAAGATGGATCTCTGGATAACAGTAGCAGTGACAGCGACGGTGATCGCGGTGCTGACGGTGACGCCAGTTCCAACAGCGTGCGACGTGCAGTACTGCGTCTTGATGACTGGATCATGTTCCGTGTTGATGCCGAGGCAGCGGCACTGGTGATGCAGATGCGTCAGAAATGGCATTCGTTGTTCTTGCGGCGCATGCGCGCGCCAACAAAGCCATGGTCGCAGTTTGATGAGTCGACAGTGCGTAGCATTGTGAGTGTGATGACGAACGAGGAACTGGCACTTGGACTCCAGCAGCCGGCTGGCATTGGTCAGCGCCCACGACCAATGTCCACGGAGACGGTCATCTCAAGTGGAGGATCTCGCACTGGCTCCACTGATGCTGCTGACCAGTCGGACGCTGATGCCAGTGCTGCTGGCAGCGGCCAAGTGCCCAACGTTGCCACCAGCTTTGTGCCGTCTGCACGAAACACTGGCAACCAGCACAAGAAGTCTCACAGTCAGTCCACCACTATTATTACATATTGAGCGTTTATGACCCACTTTTAGTTTCTTAATTTGTTAGAATATTTTTTACCTGACTTCCGGATGGATACTGCTGCCCACTTGTGAGTCACCTTGTCTAGCCATAATGTGCGTGTGTTTTTTTGACAAGTGACCACTTTGTACACGAACGTATGTCTGCAGCACGTCATCGGTCGAATGACGATCGCAGTTCCGAGGCGTCGTCAGTGCGTTCGAGTGCATCTGGAAATGACAGTCTGCCAGGCAGTGCTTCTAGCTCGCCTTGTGAAAGTCCGCAGCCGTCGTCTTCGTCGAAGTGGGGTGGAGATGGCGATCCCGGCGCATCTTCCTTGCATCCATGCCGCTACTTTGTCATGAAGGCTGCAAACCTCAAGATTGTTCAGGCTGCAGAGCAGAGAGGCACTTGGGGTGCCACGTCAGCCTCTGAGAAGAAGATTGCAGCCGCCATTGCCGTATGTTGCCTGTCATTATGTAAATGGTTTTTTTGTGTGTTTTGTGGTTTTAGTGTTTCCCCATCATTACTATTCTCTGATAAGTAATATATAAATTCAGCGTGGATTGCAAGTGCCCAGAACCACAGTAACACAAGACCACTCACGTGCTTACACATCCACCCACGTACACACATGCACACAACCATTTTGTTAATTGTTTAGATGACTGGTGGTTCTCTAAAGGTATTGTCAAATAAGCTTCAGACTCGACTTTTCTTCCCGTCATCCATACACGATGTAATTGCTGACACTATCAGCCATTTTTTTTTGTCAATTTTGCATGTGAGAAACCTTTTACAATATTGTGCTGTTTTTACTCGTTATTGTGCCTTTTTGGCAAATAGAGTAGTTTCTAGCAGCTTCTTCACTGTAGATATTTGCGAACGTATGTTGGTTTGACGCAGGACGGGAAGACTGTTATCCTGATAGTGACAGTGCGTGGGAGCGGTCAGTTCCACGGAGTCGCTCGTGTGGTGAATGTGATCTCCGCTGCTGTTGCTAAAGAGATGCTGACCCCCGGCATATCAGCAACGCTGCAGCTCGAGTGGTGGAAGAAGTATGCCACGCACTGTTCACTTGTTTCTTGTTCGTTTGCTGAGTGACGCACTTGACATGTACAATTATGAGCCTTATTACAATTATGAGCAAATAAAGGAAATCAAGGTCACTGGAGCAAATGATGGAATAAAAGTTTTGATCAGAAATATCTGTTGGTTGGGAGGTATATTGAAACGATTGTAAATGCATGGTTAAATCTCCATAACTTAATGTCATTTGTATGCATCTGAATCATGAAACATGAGATGACAGAAAATTACCATTTTGTGCATGCCTGAAAATAAGGCTTAAATCTGTGCAGATATATTCCAGTGATGGACGTGCTGTCACTTTCAATGTAATTGTGGAGTTTCACATTAGGTGAAGAAGTAATAATTTTATATTGTTTCTGTTCTAGTTGTGTGGTGTAGCTGGTTTGCGTTGCCTTGTGCACAGTTCCTTGTGCATGCATTTTAAAGGCTAGATACGTCTGGTGTCTTTCAGCAGTGATGTCAAAAGACTGAAGAAATATGGTGCTAAATAAATTAACATTCATTGTTGATTTATTATAGGTTATGAGATGAGAAATAGGTGGGTAGGTAACAGTAATGCATATGATTGTAGAAATCTGTTGTCACATTTGTAACTGAAATGTGTTCTGTTGTCACAGGTCGGCATTGCCATTTCAGCAATGCAATCACCTCAACAATTTGTGGGCTGACAACAAGAAAGTCATCTTGTCAAAAGATGGACAGGTACCAACTCCACACATGTCATTCTGTGTGTATTCTACTTTTTAGGCACTGGAAAGGTGGATGACTGAACCAACACTGTGATAATTGTTCATCATTATGTCATCATCATACTTCAGCGTAGCAGGACCTCAATTTTGGAGTGTGTGATGGACATCAGACAGCCAGACATGTCAGCTGATTCAGACAGTCGCTGACGACGTTTTGGTTTATTTGGGACACAATAAGACGTTGCCACGTGAATCTGTGTTTAACTGTGCTGGCTGATTATACTGTTATATACTCACTTGCTTACTTGTGTGTTTTCGGCGCCCTTGTAGTGACCATATCCATGTTACTGCGCCATATAAATTGTCGTTTTATTATTATTATTTATTTTGTGCTGCCAGGAGCTGGAGCCAACAGTTGCCGAACAGTTGTTGAGTCTGTGGAACAAGTCGTCAATGGCATCAGTTCCACCACAACCAACCAGGAGCATTGCTGGCATGCAAGCTTATGTTCCCAGCCACTATTTGCCAGCCGAGTATGCGGCGGCGCCTTTTAGTCAGCGTCCCCGTGGCCCACCACACCATGCTGGCGGCCAGTATGCAGGCTGGGCCCAGATGCCACAGCCATACCACCAGTGGGGTGTGATGGGACCACAGCGCCATGCATATGCTGGTCCGCCGCCGCCGTTTTCACAGGACTTCTCATCTGCACAGCAGCATCTGCAGTCGCAGTTTGGATTCTCGCTGCCGCAGCAGCAGATGCCCAAAAGTTATTCCGGTGGAATGTATGGATCGTCGTTGGGACACCAACAGACAGTGGGCACCACCAACCCTTCCGTCATGATTCTGCAGCGTTCGACTGGTTCGGACTCGTCAGCTGGAAAATAGTCGACCTGTCACTCCGAGTGCATCAGTTCACCGCGGAGAAACTCAAATGAGTTGTACACTTTGCTCCAAAATTAGCAAGCTTCAGTGAGCATGTCATTCTACTACACCATTTAGCACAAACTTACTGTAAATTGGCAACGAATTGTTGGATACAAACGCATTCCTCGCTTCCCCTCACCGCTGTTCTAACTTTTCTTTGCAAGATCATAATCATACAGAGCGATATGTGTCACTTAACTCTCCCAATGTGGAGACCGTCACCACAGCTCTTTGCTGCCATGGGAAATAGCAGTATGTGAAGCTAGCCAACTTCTTCTCATACCAGATGCTGACTATATTGGAAATTGTTGACAAAGTGTCTGAACTGCATTAAATTGAAGTGAGGGGCTTGCTACTTTTTGAACTCATGTGTATGTTGTTGCTGCAGTTCGGTGTCGTGGCATGTCAGTCGTTGCATGTTTCACATTGAGTCATTTTCTGTTGCAGTTTGTTGACTTGTTGCCAGTTTAATGGTCGTCACCGTTTGTTACCAGTTATTTCACGTTATTCTTGCTGTTCGTTTGCTGCTGATTGTCATTTGGTTTATTGAGTATGTTGGTTGGTTTGTCTCCTTGCATTTATGTGGTGAATTTCATTGATCAGCTTAGCCTTGGATCTGTTAGTCTTGGGTCATTGAGACATGTAGGTTTTGAGTGGATGCTTAGACAGGTAAACATGGTTTTGGGTCAGCTCACCCTTGATACGGATGGGCCTCGTGGAAGGACAGTTTAGCTGTTATGCCAAACATTTCTTAAAACAGCTCAGCCTTTGGACAGCTTAGCCTTTCATTTAGTCCATTTTTAATGCATCGTCAAGGACAGCAGTATTCGTTAATACTGAACTTTTGGCACTGTGTGCCACATTAAAAAGCAAACTTTGCATTATGTTGCTTGTTGACTTTGCAGAAGTTGTGCTGAAATGATTGCGTGAGTTGTATTTGTGGTTTTATGAACGAACAGTGTGATGTACATATTTATTGTTGAATGAAGTACACACTTCTTTCTTGAGGAATGTGTATTGAATACATTTAAATGACATTTGACTGACATATACAACATGTATATATCTACAACATGTACAGTATATGTGTGTGTATTGCTTTGACAGCTAACAACCGATTTTGAGAAGTTTCACTGTTCGACTTGGAACAAAACTTCTCACTAAGAATGAATAGCATATTTCCCATTGCCTATTGTGTATGTCGGTTAAATTATACTATATACTAAAATATATCAGATCAAAAATCGAACGTTCCGACCTTTAACTCTGGAATACCTGCTATTTCTGTTGTTCACAAAATAATTTACACTCGGAATGAGCATATCAGCATGTGCTGATATGCTCCACTGTGTCGGGAAACGTCCAAAGACTCAGAGTCAGCATCAGAAAATAACTGACCAGCAGACGACCAATTAGATAGCCAGTTAGTTAGAAAAAGCGCCAGTTGTAATTGTAATTAATTAGTGATTTGGGCACATTATAACTCATAAAGCATGTGTACTTGATTCTGATTATATTTGAAAGATTCACCAGATTTGATTACAAAATATTGATAACGAAATTAATGGTCTTAAAATGTCGGTGACATATTCTCTTATTCTCCAGTTCAGCGTTACATGCTGTAGTCACTGATCCGGAAGTAAAGAAATCAACATAAACATTTTCCACTGAAGATTGCATTTTAATTAAGACATCAAGACACGAAAAGGAATTAAGATGTTGAAAGTTCATCATGCAGTTCCCAAGCTACCCAGATTTGCGGAAGCAGCAGCAGGACAGTGTGTATCGCTACAGTTTGTGTGATAGTGACTGGCTGAAATTCATGAGTGAATGCGTGATCGTTTCAACAATGGATCGATGAGGTAGTGTAGCCATATCTTCGAGCTTACACTGGAGCTTACGCACAGACTTGGAATGCTTTGCAGTTCTCATTGACACTCACTAGACAGAGTACATAAAAAGCTTAATTGTTTTGGGTGATCATTTTACTTTGTTGCAAACGTTACATGTGAAACAAAAGTTTAGTGAGGTCACCCAAAACAATTAGGTAACTGATTTTGCTGAAAGTCAGTTGGATTGCAAATGCTGTTGCATTATTGTTGCAGCCTTTGATTATAATACAATGCTGTTTGTTGGAGTGATGTAAATGTGTACATGGTTCAGTTTTTGAAGACACAGTGTAGTTTTTGCCTGTTCCATTCTGAGTGAGTGTTTTTACAGTTGCGTCTTGTGATGACCACCAATGTTTGAAGTTAGTAACTTAAGACAATTATACAGCTCCAGTTGCCGGAAATGAACCTGAGGCGCTGGCAGTAATTGCCATTTTTATTGAAATGTTACATTGAGTTATCTTGAAGGTAATTAATTTGCAATAGCAAAAGGTCAACGTGTCTTGCATTGGATTATAATCCTTCGTGTCTTAATTTGTGCTCAGTGCAGTTACACAGTGTTTGAGTGGCACGAAGCATATCAGGCATGTGAAAATGCATGCAGTTGCGTGTCCATGTATTTGGATTGGAAAGACATCTGTGATGGCGCAACTGATACCCCATCCACTTCCATTCTGTTGACATGCAGAATCTGTTTCTGGTACTGACCGTCTCAATTTGTCCTGGAAACGTTCCGTAAAACCGGTGTGTTTGTGTGTGTGTGTCATGGCTGTCATGCCCCTTGTATGGATGTCATGTCATACAAATAAATTCGATAAAATGGACAGAATTGCCAGCTTTTTAAGTTATTGATGTTCGCTACATTATTGCATTTTAAGATGATGGTACTGTGGTGAAAAGTGGTTGAAGGATCGATTGATTTTCAGTTACGTTTGTGCCAGTTTTCTTTGTAACAGTTATAGTCACTTGAAATTAAATGTTCTGTTTGTTACTGTATTTCACTCATTCTGCACCGCACCTTCTCTATGCACTCTTCACACGCTTAGTGCTGTGACTAATTACAAGAAATTATTATTAAATATAACTAGAATTAGCTACTGGAAAAAGCCCATTAATTAGAATTAGCAATAAACTAATAAGAATTATAATTAGGTGAGGCTTTTGGAGGCAATTTGCTAAACTTTTCTGAAAACGACCAAACAGCATGCTATTCCATTTCATGTAAATACTCGAAGCAGACACATTACACACACAAGGCACCAAAACAAACACGTTACACGAAAAACTGCTCAGTAGACCTCTGTTGCTCTATAAAGCTAAATTAGACCGGCCAATTAAAATTTCAATTAGAATTAGCCAAATTTCACAGTTAATTGCAATGACGATTAGATTGGTCAAAATTTTTATTAATTACAATTACAATTGGCGATTTTTCTAGCTAACTGGCTATCTGACTGTTCGTCCGCTGGACAGTTATTTTCTGATGCTGACTCTTTGAGTCTTTGCGGTCGCATGTGCTGGTCACATGTGTCTTCTTTTTTTCAAAAGCTTGTTGATAATAGTTTCGAAACTTTCGTCAGGAATTCTTTCATGAACTACTTTGATTTGTAGGCCTAGGCCTATCACGTTTATTGCAGCTAGTACAAGCTGTTGTATGATCCACTATCCAGTGGAAGTTTCTGGGACAGGCAATTCTAGACCCAACGTTTGCAGTATTGCTGAACTGATCTCGGCAAAAAGAAACATAAAAATTTGGTACACTTTTTGTACGCCTTATAACTTCATCAAATATTGACCAATTTTCATAATTTTTCCACTATCAGAATCAGGCGAAATTTGTAACACTACTATCACTAAAGATCCAACCACCCCTCAAATGTGTCGCTAGCCTACACTACCTTGTGAAAAGCAACAGTTGAAAACAAGACTTCTGTAACAACATATTTTAAGAAATTAACAACAGGAAACAACGTGTTTATTGTCTCAGTTATTATCTAAAGTAACTGTCGCATCCTGCAGTTATTACATAAAAAAATGTTCAGTGTGTTCGACTTGCTGCTGGACGACGCACTCTTAAAAACTAATGTGTCGTTACAGAGGTCGTCTTGTTTCAGTTGTTGCTTTTAAAAGACTGACATTTCACAAGGTAGTGTAGCGACACATTTGAGGTGCTGTGGGATCTTTAGTAATATAGTAAGTACTAGTATTACAAATGTTGTCCTGATTCTGACAGTCGAAAAAGTATGAAAATTGGTCAATATTTGATGAAGTTATAATGCGTACAAAAAGTGTGCCAATTTTTTGGGCCATACTGTAGTATAGGCCTAATGTCAACTTGCCAAGGCTGGTCGACAAAGGTGCCAGGGTGGTCTGGGTAAACAGGCAGTTTCTTTATTACTGTTTGCTTCGCTCCGGTCACAGATATTATCTTGGGACTCACGTCACTATACGTCTGAAAGAGAGGGAGTTCTGTAAATATTTGTAATCAATTTATTAATAGTCATGCGTTCAAGGTTAACAATTGCTTAGTATAGTTGGGAAGTTGGGAGAAAACGTTTGAATTACTTACACTGACTAGTACACTGATTTTATCTAAAGGTCACTTGAAACAGTTTTGTGTTAGTTCAACTTAGTTTAACTGTCATTCAGAAGGTAATTTTACTTCTATTCCCCGTCCCTCGTGTTCTGCTAGTTGTGTGGACATTAAAAGTAAGCCGGTGTCAGTTTTTATCTCCCTTTCTCCCTATCTCTCTCTCAGATTTCGATCAGTTTCTATTTCATACATTAATGTGAGACGTAGGTTATCTGTCTATTGTGATATGACTTTTTGCTGCCAATTTCATTTCATGGTAAGTTCGGCAGTGAAAATTCATCACTAGTTAACACTAAACAGTTACGAACACACTGTATGCTGATCGCGCGGATAGGCTAAGTAGCCTATCCGCGCGATCTGCAGTTGCGTACGACACAGAAGCGGCGTAACCGAGCGACAAGTCACGACAGATCGTAATCGCAGATGCAAGTCAAGCACTCAAGATGAAAGTTTAATGCAATTATATTAGCATCTCATCGACGTCAGCGGTATCTGCTGCTGGATGGCCGGCGGGCGACTGGCCGATGGTTGGGTGGGTGCATGGTATAACGACTTAACGATCGTAAGCCTACAGCAGGTCAGTGTATCACTGTATAGCGACTAGCGCGGTCTTGTGATCCGTGTTAAGTCGCCAGCGGTGCATGATGCGCTCCAGAAACATGTGCGACAGTCTGGGAGATGCTGTTCATTGTCAGACATGATTCGTACGGAAGCTGGAAAGTCCTGAAATGAAATTCAGCTGAACCGTGAACGAATCCCAAAATGAGTGTCACTTAGATAACTAAGAGCAAACACGCAAGAACAGTTTGCAGCAACTGTTTTTGCTTGCAGTTCTTACTCGTGTATGTAAAACGTACTGGCGACCCTACCGTTCTGAAATTCCTGCAAAATAGTCGCAATCACAGAAGGCCAACATGTATTTGAAGGGTCGTATACATTTTTATTGAAACCTATAGCAGTCTTCCTAGTAGAAAATTAAGTTATACTGGATGAATTATGTGGCATTAAAGTGTGTAAACAACACTAAACTCCGCTAAAGCCAACAGGAACTTGAAACCCCGAAAGAACGCAAGCCTATCGAGTTACCGACTGGACAGAACTGCACTCGCAGCAAAAGCGGAATACAGGGTGTTCGGAAAACACAGAAGCATTATTGGCAAAATTGAAAATTGGCGCCACCGCAGGAACGCTGTGCAAAATTTGTCACCGGCAACATGTGCGAGCGTTTGACACGTAAAAAGTTTTGGACATGTTAAACAACTCCGGTTCCTCCTCTTTGCAGTTCAATAAGATCGGTCCACGACTCCAAATGTTCGCTCCCACGGGCGAAAACCCTCGAAATAGGTCCCTGTCAAACCGAAATGTCTTGCAGTTCTTGCCGGTTAAACATTTTCTTTTTCGGACTTCGCTATTCTGCCATGGTCGTAGCCTACACTTCCAGTTCCGGCCTTATTTCCTGATTCCTAAAGCAGTCTAGGACTGTCTAGGCTGAGTTTGCTAATGCTGCTGTAATGACAGCGATATTTTACCGCCGTTCAAAGCAAAATTAAAGTGGCAAGGGCGTTGAAATCGAAAAATGTTAATAGAGAATAGCAAACAAATCACAAATAATAATGACAACAAAGCGACAATGTTGCTAGTGATTGCAATTCCGAACCAATATTGAAATTCCGGAATTTCGGAATTTTTTGGCATATTTTCCGGAATTCCGGAATGTTTTCCGGAATTTTTTTTATGTAGGCTATGCAT
>Ga0056116_1000398_pt1 | contig 14690 bp, 6 predicted proteins | sample WorMetOlspDAHAB2_FD_67352 | JGI IMG/M metagenome (GOLD analysis project Ga0056116, IMG submission 67352) | Marine gutless worms symbiont microbial communities from Max Planck institute for Marine Microbiology, Germany - Olavius sp. DAHAB.2 ...
GGCGCACGTCAGTGAGCTGACATCCCGCTGCTACAGCTGTCTACGTCGCATCAAGAGCTGCCGACGCGCACTCACCCGGACCACTGCAGCGACGGTAGTCAAGAGCCTGGGTGTCACAAGGCTTGACTACTGCAACGGCCTTCTGGCAGGCTGCACCAAACAGACGCTTGACAAGCTGCAACGGGTATTGAACTGTTCTGAGAGAGTTATATTCTGGGCTACAGTCGCCAACACGTTACTCCGCTACTCCGCGATCATCTGCACTGGCTACGGGCAAGGGAACGCATCTCGTTCAAACTATGTGTACAAGGCAATACACAGCCTTGCACCATGTTATCTGAACGAGATGTGCACTCCAGTGTCCACTGTTCCCTACCTTTCCGCTCTCCGTTCCGCCACTCATGGTGATTTAATCGTACCCAGAACAAGGCTACAACTCGGCTACCGGGCATTCTGTGTGGCTGGTCCGGTCGCCTGGAACATTCGTTCGGTACCTACATTATCAACGTTCAAAGTGATGCTCAAGACACATCTGTTTTCTCGATCCTACTTCAGTGACTAACTGTTTTCCAGAGTACGAGCAGCGAACATTGTGCGGCGCCCTTATAGTAACTCTAGCCATGTTACTGCGCCTTATAAATTGTCGTTTATTATTATTATTATTAAATTAGTTCACGTCCTTGACGCACAGTAGCAGTGGGACTATAATTATTGCAACGGCGTATTTTATTGCGCATGACGTAATTAGCCTGTAGAAATAGGCCTACAGATGTAGAACGTTTACTGTCAATTGCGACTGAAGAAGTTAACGCCACTAAAATTTCAACGTTGCCACCGTAATGATGTTAGCGTACACGAGTGACCACCGCCTTCGCGAACAGATGCATCGAGACGTCGGGTCGACGACGGTCGTTTCGTCACGCATTGTCGCGACTCGAGACCGCGTGAGACGTGCTTTGTCGGTTGCGTCGTGCTGAGTGCTGACTATGGTTGCCACACAACCGCGAAGCGCCACACGAAATGTCCGTTTCTCAGCAAAATTGTCTGCGACTGCAGAAACTAAATCTGTTGCTATATGACGAAGCGTCTGCTATACAGTATACAAGACTGGACCGATTTCAGTAGCTTCTTCGGTTCACCAGTCAGACATACGTGTTAAGTAGGCCTTTGTTACACAGTTACAGCTATTCCCCCATTGACTCGCCTGTGTTATCACCTGCAAACTGTTTCTTAGAATTATGAGGCAATGCCTCGACTGCACACAGCTAGACTATAACATTTAGAACGCCTAATAATCGGCCGACGCGTGAATTCCATTAACACGTCGCAACAAGTATTCCTCTGCATCTGTATTCCATACATCAGTCCTATCGCACACTAGACGGTTCGCACCACTGACGAAACGCGATTAAATATTTATCGCTCGACGTTCCCGCTATATTCAAAATGTCAGCTAACTATAGCCTAACTTTATTTTAGTAGGCCTATTATTAGGGTAATTTATGTTGACTTAAATCATCGATAATTTTCTAGGATTAATATCTCAATATGCTACATCCTGTCCTTTTGTAGCTTATCACTGTCTCTGTGCAGCATTCAAGCAAAAGTGCACTGTTCTGGTTTTGGTTGCATTTGTGATTTATATAATGTTATACTTGCCCTTTCAAATAACAAATGTTCAATTACTGGTCAGCATTGATTGGCATCTGTCATCTTATACTAACTCTATTGGGAACAATAGGCTACGGCTTTGACAAACGTTGCATCAACATAAATAATATGCCATAAATGGATTTCAGATTCAAAAACTGGGGCGATCTCCGTGGAAACGTACAATGGATTGAACTGTAATAGCTTGCATAGTCATGGCCCGTGACAAGTACGAGCACTCATCGAGTGAAAACGATCGAGACACGCTATAGCTGCGACTGCATGTTCTCAATAATTACGTCAATGCGCGACAATAGTGCACGCATTAGCTGATGACTATAATCACGCGAAGAATGTGCACTCATTCTGCGCTCTTGTTATAGATTTCATTAGACGATGTTTGTGTACACGACTGCATGCAGTTGCCAATAGTAATTAGCCAACCTGCTTATAATTTTTCAAAATTTTGCTGTGTGAGAAAATTGTTAACTGGCCTGTCAAATAATTATGCTACTACTAATACAAATGTTGATAGCTTCACTTAACATGCGCTTAAACGATATTCATTCACTGTGCTGTACTTTCCATACTCTTGTGTTTTTGTAGCTTTTTGTGTTGCACTTCTCCCCTTGTATAACTTACCTATCAGTTTCTCAAGCTACCATATGTCATCTGCATAAAATAAAAATAACATGAATTTTATACAGCTGTTTAAAAAGGTGTACTTAAATCAGTAAAAATCGGCGTCAGCCATTTTTTCGAAAACAAGTGTAGGGTACAGCGATAAGCAGCCGTAGAACCTGTATTTGCGACAGCACGACGTCAGACAGCAAGTTTCTGTTCTGCAGACCAGCTACAAAGTCGTCGCTCCACTTAATCTCGCTTGCTACCAGCTGGCGTTTCCAACGCAAAACTTTCTTCTGATGTGTGTCCATCTCTTGCTCTGTTATTATTTTGTATTGTCCGATTCTGTACATTGCGTCATAATAACACAACGAAGTAAATGAAGCAACAAAAGCCTGCTAATTCGTCTATCCCCAACTTGGACTTTCCCTAAAATGTCAAGACAATATATACAACCGATAAAGAACGACCGGTAACGTTAGCTGTCCTTACGTGTGCTTTATGCTTTTAAATGAAGTTATCGTGCCGAGTGCTTGACAGACAAAATAATTCTTTCACTTATCTCAAGTGATCTTTGGTTAATGCTTATTGTTGGCGGCGTATAGCTGAGTGGTTACAATGTCGGTCTTTGGCCCGTGGACTTTTCCTACTATCCGCCTGATCTATAATGACAGGTGACCAATTTTGTGTGTAAACTCTCCGCCATGTGTCAGCCAACTCAGCCTTCCATCTTTCCGGGGTCGGCGAATGAATAGTAATCCATGCATTTTACATGGATTACGGAGGTGGATACTATTAAACAGCAGATATAACGTCCAAAGTCTGTGACCACAGCCTTGGCCTGCGGCCTAGACTGTAAGCCGGCCCTGTCTGTGACGACAGCGCCGCTGAGGCGGCAATTATGGCGCTATATAAGTGAGCCTTACCTTTACCTTTGTTACCTTTACAACAACACTGCACACACATATAATATATGCCGTTATTCTGGTTAAACTTATGTACAGCAGCGTTGTCAGAATGTTTTGTAGTCATTTTAAAACGCAATGTAAGTTTCAGCAGTCCTTGAAATCGGTTACGACTTACGACAGTTTTAAAATATAGCAGGACGTCTTGTTCAGAGGTAAGCGCATGTAGCTAATATTGCGTGCTCTATTTCCACAGTGCTGTCTTTAAAACATACATATACAGGGTGGTCCAAAAAGGAAGCCACTGCCGAATGGTCAATAAAATGGTAGGCCTAGGCCAGGCCTATTAAATAATATTAAAGCCTACCAATTAGATCAGATGTTTTCTTTAAACTAAAGTGTCAGACAAGCAACATACTATTATCACTCGGTATTAAATACTCTACAATTGACCTAATTTGTGACGCAAACTTGCGATATAAATATTAAAGTAAATGATGTCAGCGCTTCCTGTGACATCAGTTCGCTCTAGCAAGCTGTTGTTTCGATTCCCAAATTACATTTGAGATGGAAATTCATCTTCCTCTTTGATTTCTATTTTCTCTTCTTCTGGTTTTCAGTTATAATTTTATTATACACTAATTTTCACCAGCTTCAATCACAGTAACTGAGGACGTCACAAATAAAGTCACGCGTGAAATATGCAACAGCAACTGAAAATATTGTATTGCTTCTTTTATACTCAGCGGGGATCCATGAAAAAAACCCCACTCCTGTTTTTCTAATTTTATCCAAACGATAGGTAAAACTGTTAATGCTCTGCGCATCAACCACCCGCCGATCCAGCCGGTTCCAACGATTAATCGCCCTTCTTGACAAGTACTTACTTCATGCATGTTACACTTTCTCTTAAACAACAGAGTTTTTAATTGATCGTTTGCGCCGTTGCAGACATTAGACACAGACAAGTCGCCTAGCCCAAAACGAATACTACAAATCACTGTTGCAAACCGACCTGCTAATAGGCTCGTCAATCTCAGACTGCAGTTGCCACTAGTAATGATCGCAGTCATTCATTCTATGCATCGGTCATTCAGTACAGCGTAACCGTTGCGAGGCGTCGTTAATTTAATTATAGGAATAGTTTTTACCTGGCAATGCATACGCACATTACACTGCGTCTCGAAAAAAATCCAGCTAACTTTGATGCGCTCTAGCTCTGAGTTGTATGGACAAATGTATTTAAATATAAATGTCAATGGAGAGCATCAACATGGTATATCACGAACAATACGCATATTCATATGCCACTGAACCATCAATTTTTCTAACGTTATATGTTTGCTTCTACATGGAAGCTAGACCTATTGGAATTACACAATAACTTTAATACATGTTTTCCACAATAGGTATACATACACGATGGCCCAATTAAAAACCATCTGTGAAGCTAGATATTTTTCATAAAGTTTAAATGTAAAGAAGCATAGGAATATTATAAATTGGTATTAAATATTCTATGTCTGATATATAGTTTGTGACGTCATCAAGCTGCGATATGGGTAAAATTAGCGTGTGCGATAAAATTGTGATTGGAAATTTGAAAAAGAGAAAACATGGAATCAAAGCAATTTTAGCATAAAAAAACTTTGGTAATGAATGCAGATTAATAAGGCGAGATGAATCTCAGCCGATGCCAGAGGGAGCATATATATCATTTGCCATGTGACGGATTAACCTATCGCTGCTTTGCGGGTCAGGCATAGTTATTGACGTCACAAACAAGGTCACGCATAGAACCTTTAATACGAGTGAACAATATTATAGTGCTAGAGTAATAGTGTTCATACTTGAATCTGTCGAAGAAACTTAATCTCATTTGCGGGCTTTAATGATATTTAATACAATTTTTAAAAATTCGGTAATGGTTTACTTTTTGAGCTCCCTATAGCTGATAGCTGTAAAGTCGGCTAGTTATGTAGGATGATATATCAGAAATAGCGCTGTACTCGTAATTAAACAGGTTCAGAACGAAGTCTTTTGGCTTCTATACACAGCTAACAACGTTTTCCACCTATTCCAGTGAGCTTCCTCGACGATATTTTATGATATGATAGGCCAACAAACACGTGCCCATGTGTCAATAAAGTGCCATCAGACCGATGACACTTCTAAACGTGTGCAAACTTTCTCGCATCGGGCTCCAGGTTTTGTACCTTAATCAACGAAGTTCATGCTTGAAATGTCAGACAGCGATCAAATCCAGCGTTTTCATGCTGAGTGAGCTAGACTCTTTCCCGGTCACGACATGCTTGGCGTCAGAATTCCGTCATTTCCGTTGCTGCTTTTCGACAAAAAAATCGCGCATGGTTCTTGTTGTCACATGAACTCCGCTGCAACAGGCTGCTAGGCTTATGTGAGTTGTGCGTCTACCTGAGATTTTTTCTCATTTCGGCCCTTAGCAGCAAAGGTTTCTTGCTATACAGAGAACGCCGTGAACAACTCAGTTTTCTGTCAGTTAGACCTTCGCCGAAAACCTTTTATGGCCATTGGCCAAGCTAGTTACACCGAATACTTATCGCTCAATAATATCTCAGTGGGAACACAATAAAACGATCGGAAAGTGGCAACATGAAAAGTTCTGTTTGACGGCAGCAGAGTAGACGCCGGCGACGGGAACGGCGCCGTGGGAAATGACGTGCGTTTTGCGGCGAGCGATATAAGCATGAGCCGCAAAAAATCTATAGATTTAACATGCGTCGTCCTCGTGTCAGAGTGACGAGCCTATCAAATATTCAGGAGGTGCTGACTGGGAAGACAAGAGACAGGTCGTCGCGTGAACTGTACACCATACACCACCACAGTGGAAACTCCGCATTGCGACGACGGTCATTAATACTGCATATGCAGTCAGTTCGCGTTATGTTGGTATTGCCAGCCATGTGCTGCGCGACACCGTGACTTCACTCTAAAACAAGAAGGCTCCTGATAGTTACCCCGACAATTGCAGCACTAACACGTTAACATATTAATTTAGCCGTAAACTGGGAAACGAAGATACTTTTAATTGCGAGAAAGTCCACCTGCATGTGACACAAATTGCCATTTTGCGATGGCTTTCATCTTTTGTGTACAAAATATATAATATGTAGAACTAAGTGGCAGACCATTCTGCTGGTCATAACACTAAGTCAAACTTCAAGTCACGATGTATATCGCAGAATGCAAAGGCTAAAATATGCTGTAACTTCAGAACACAAGGATACGAAACAGAAACCTGACGGCAGAACTCAGAATGAGAATGTCATTTGCGGTAGTACTCTTACAAAACCCAAAAGGTCGAAGGTCATAGCCAAAATATAACACCGTTTGTTTGCAAAAACTAAACTCAAACTGTGAAAAGCGGAAAGCCCAAAGCCTAAACAAAAATAGACTAGCAGTTTACCCTATATAACATATGTGTTATGTTGACATGTGGCCTTGACCTGTTGACCGTTTGTCCGCGGAAACTAGCCAGAAGGTTACAAGTGAGCGATCTACGCGGAGAACTAGTCAGTTGCCGGTTTTCTGTGGGTTTTCGTTTCCGATAGGCACGACAGCACACAGCCTGCAGGTCGTAATGCGGCGGTGTGCCAGAGAGAGGATGGCATAACAACTGCGTGCTGTCGATGAATGGAGTAGTTAGCGGAATGCGGAACGTCGATGGTGTCATTGACGTGATGCGAGCAACGCTGTGGCACTTAACGCCATAAAGCAGCTTCACTGTCGATAACGAGTCATACGCGATTAATAACGTGGTGGCGACGGTGTCTGCTCTAGTCATGAACGGTGAGAACGACGTTACATCGGCTATAACGCCGCTCGGCATTTGTGACAGCGAGTTTCACGTATAGACGCCGACATTCTGCGGACACTGCGGGTAAGAAAATACACGCTGCAGCTATAGTGGAACAGTCGTCAAGACTTTCCGACTGTATAGAATAGTCTAATTGCGTACAGGGTGGCCCAAAAAAGTAAGCCACTATCAAGCATCATCATTAAATCGTATTATAAACGCCAGTGCGGCTACATTTCTCATAAATTTTAAGTATAAAATAAGCACAAGAATGTTATAAGTTTGTATTAGATATTCTATGTGTGACCTAATTTCTGACGTCATCAGTTGCTGTGATTGAAGCTGCGTAATGGATAAAATCAATGTATATGACAAAATCATGATTGAAAACCAGAAAAAAAAAGAGAAAATATGGAAATCGAAGAAATTTTACATAAATCTCTATCTAATAGATGGTTTTGGAATGGAATTTACAGCTTGCTAAGTCGAGCTGATGCCAGAGGGAGCGCTGACATCATTCACCGTATGTGACGCATATCGTTACTTCGTAGGTCAGGTATAGTTATTGACGTCAAAAAGTAGGTCACGCAAAGAATATTTAATACCGACAGGTACTATTATAGTGTTTGATCATTTGTTTAATTTGACGAAGAAATCTATTCTGATTGACAGACTTTAATACGATTTAACAATTTTTTTGATAATTTGGTAGTGGCTAACTTTTTTGGGCCATCCTGTATATATCGGTGCCATAGAGTATATAGCTATTAGCTATACTTTACTGCATCCGTTTAATCGCGTTAAAGGTATGGTGTAGAGAATAGGTCACACAGCTTTTTAAAAACATGGTCTCCTGACATTATCTAACGAGACACGATGACGCTACGTTATTTTAACTCTCACACCGGCAACAGGGGGGAGGGGGTATTTACCCTAGTTAGTTTTTTTTTACAAAATCTCACCTAGTTGTCAGTGGAATGTGACAGTTGTTTGCTTTTGTTACATTGTCACTGAATGACTTGGGCTTCGGAGACAAGTAACTACATCATTATATCTAATTCTGGTTTTCGCTACAGGTCTATTAAGTGAACTTTTGTAAATCGTAACAGCATATGTGTCCCCCGTAGACGTGAATGGCTGTAAAACACGCAAGTAACGTTGAAAATTTTAATTATTTTGAATGCTTTTCGCCTCAGAAGAGTATATAACAGTGTAGGCAACCATGTTTGTGCATTTTCAACATGGCGGACATGAACTGGAAGTAGTAATATATCACAACCTACGGAACTAGCAGTGATTTTAGGCACATGATGATACACTAACATGATCGTTTTACAGTCGGCCATAAACGAAGCAACGTATGAAGTGATGTACAATGCATATAGATGGTGACTAAACGTAGCTAAATGTAGGTTGTGTTAGTTGTCGCTAAGATTTTAACATTTCCGGTGACGTCATAAATGACGCAGAGGTCACGTGATATTTACAGTGAAACAGACGTATATAAGACTTTTATCGCACATCAGGTGCAAAAACGTCAGTGTTAATATCTGGAACGGTTCCAAAGTAAGTTTAAGTTTACAGCAGTGTAAATAAGCGTGGGAGGATAATTTACCCCCTCCCCGTTTCCGGTGAACGTCCAAATTCAGTTGCCGGCATGAGGGTTAATAATGCACCATGCACGAAACCTTTGCTATACGCATATTTACTTAATATGCGTATAGCAGAAGTTTCGTGCATGGTGCATCGTATTATATAGTAAGCCTAAATGTCCATTGTCCAATTATTTTTCTCTGCGACGTAACAAGCCTGAAAGTTCTCCATTAGTTACTCGTCTTATCGACCACGGCCAGATGCAGACCATGCAGGCCAGACTTCGATTGCTGCGGTAAAGACGGTTCATAAAACACTTTTAACATCGGCAGTGATCTCCAACGTAAAATAAATATCGCATTTATACGCAGTTGCGGTTTTCAAAGATGTGTTATTTTTTTGTATCTGTTTTTATCTTTATTTTTTAATCTTTTTGAGATTGCCATTTTAGCGTAATACGCTGAGTATTGAGCGGTGTTAAGTTGTTAGATAACTAACGCACCATTTCGTCTTTATCCCAGATTATCTGTACTAGGTGTATTATTGAATAGAGGCATAATAGAGAACTGATTTTGAGGTTACTGATTTCGAGGTTACTGCAGGATTGACATCGTGCTAGCATACACAACATCCTATCTTTCACTGTTCCCAGCAGATGCATGTTAATTCATTTATCGAGTAGCCAAAGAGCTACAAATGGCATAATTAGAAGCTGAAGTGGATCCGGCTATTATGTCGTTGGTCCTGTTGTGACCTGTCCTAGCTGACAAGTGTCGACATTACTGAAATGTCCATTTTCCTGCATTTTTCGCGAGCTATAGGGCGAGATGCTGTTGCGACATGATGCATGAGTTTTTCTTACAAGTCTTGTATGTCTGGCACTCCTTCACAGTGGCGTTGTCCAATCAATCAAAGGTAGGTTTTAAGCTCAGAATGAAACAGTGAAAAAGCGAAGAAGCCAGCACGATTAAGTCGCAAAATGAATTGGTGTGAACTGGGATCTGGGATAGTTCATAGTTTTTGTAGCAAACAATGTTATCATCTCTTTAGCCGCGATTTAGAGTTTCGATACGGTGCATGTACATTAGAGTATGGTCAGGTCAGATGTATAGCCGGCTTGCAGCATCGATCCTATCGCAATTAGCACTCATTCATGAAAAAAGGTCGAATCACACTTCTGCTGGTCTGGAATGAGAAAGTGAGAATCGGATGAACGCCACATATTTCTCTCGACGTCGACAAAAAGCGACAGATTTGCACAACTGCATTCGTTGGCGGATAAGCAAAACTGCCGGAGGAGGCACTGGACGCCTTGTGTGTCCAAAATTACGATTATAGCTGTTGCGCAGAGTGACGGCGGGACAATTCGCCGTCGTGCTGACTTAAAACATTCGCTGTTATGTTAATGTTACCAGAGGGACCGAATAAATGTGAATATTCATTGAGCGGTTTTGGCGACGGTGGATTGCAGCAGCAGTATCGCAAAGTGAGCGTCAATAATTCGGCTGCTGGCTGAGCTGTCGAGGGCAGCACAGGGGACCTGGCCGACCGTGTACGCCGCCGCGGCGATCGGGACTCGGGCTCCGGTGACCTCGACGTCACTCGCAATCACCGCTAAGTACCGATCATCGCTGTTGCTCCACTTCGATATCGATTCACTTCCGGCGCGCCGCCGTCGTGTCAACTGTCGCTGGTCGCCGCCGCCGTCGCCCCGTGCACTGTCGTTCGATGGTCTGGTGGCGGCGACTGAAAAAGCGAAAGACTACTGCATGCGACTATGAATACATGCTCACCATAAGTAGTAGCAAACAATCAGTAAAACAGATAATAATAATAACGGATTTCTGTTGCGGCGCATCGTTTGAATTCTGTATTGCCGCACGACAGTTTTGTCGATGGTTTTGTTTTGGTCAGAATACAGCGCACTACCAAATACTTGCAGGCCCTCTAAGCCAATGTCTCATTTGTAATTTTTGAACCGACATATGTTTCCCCTGGTAATAATAGCGTATAAAAATTGTAGCAGCAACAAGAATAAAGACAATTATATACACTACAAAACGAAGTCTACTGAACCACCTTAGCTTGTCCTCAGCTGAGATTATAGAAAACCGTAGAAAAAACTTACATATTTCACGGAAATGTGTAAACGACATCAAACGTGCAATTAATTATATAGGCGTTGTGAAGATATTGGCACAGCGCACTGTAGCGACAAACGCCCTTAAACAGATAATAGGTCTAAATTAAAGTGTAATGCACTTAGGTTAACGAAAATGTTGTTAGTGAATTCTGCTGATCATTTTAATACTTAAGAGCACACAAGCATGTGTTTAAAAGTGACATCGTACACGAAGTACAATAAACATAAGCAAATAATAATAGACAGCAAAAAATAGGCAGCAAAACAAGAGAAAAAGAAAAGCGTTTACTCAAGTAAAAAAAGGTACAAATGTCAGGGCAACATACGTTGCTAAAACTCTTAGACTGAGATCGAAATTAGACGTTAGCAAATATTTTAGTAGCCTAACACAGTGGTCAACGAAATGAGAATAATTCGAAATTAATGAAATCAAAATTTCGCAATCTGTTAAACCTATTCACTCTCCAGGTCGCCAGCCACCAGTTAACAGTCAGTACAGTGAAACCGATGCTACAGAGTACTTATCTAGTTTCAGTGGGAATGTATTGTTATTAGTTCGGTCTCAGAACATTATTTTGTTTAGCGTTCGTTTGCCATACTTCTACGCTCCCTCGTTTACGGCGCCCGCGAGGTCGCATCAGGCCGCTGGCCGCAGTCGATCGTTAATACGGAAAGCTGAGGTCTATTCTGCGCGGCTGCAAGACCGCGACAAGACGACCGACTGTCGTGCAATGTCGCGCCGCCGAGCGCAACTCTGCTCTCTCGCTGCTTGCATGGCACATCTTGGTCGCAGCCACTTTGCTTCAATCGTTCTGCGACTCTGCCAAAACCACCGTCACTGCGCTTTGACTCGCACTCACGCGGTGCTTTTTATAGCTGTCTCACGTCGTATTATTTTGTTGCTGTTGCGTTTTTCCGACCACAACCGTCGTTGTCGTTGTCGCTTCCAGGGTCTATACGGCACAAATCAGTCGCGGTATACTGTTTAAAATCATTATAAAACAAAACAGCTTAATTATTGTACTCACAATAGGGTATACGACCGCCATATACGCAATGTTAAATTTTCACCAGCATGTACACACACTGTACAGACAGCAGAAAGATAAAAAGGTAAAGATAAGATTCATTTTTATAGCGCCACAATTGCCGCATATATACAGTTTCAGCGGCGCTGTCTTCACAGACAGAGCCGGCGTATAGCTCAAGCTGCAGCCCAAGCCCGCGGTTACAGACTTTGGCCTGTAGCCATACAGCCCTAGTTTGCAGTTTTAATGGTCATCACCTCCGTAATCATGTAAATATGTGGCTAACTACTCATTTACTCGGGGATGGAAGGCTGAGTTGGTTGAGTTGGCTTACCCATAGCGGGCAGTTTACCAAAAAAGTTGTCACCTGTCAACCATAGATCGGGCCAAGGGCAGGGAAAATCCGCCGGCCAAAGACTGACATCTTTACCAATGACCTACGCCAACACACACCCACGGGTAGTTCTTTAGGCCTATAGCTTACATTCAGTATAGCTTCTGTCGACTTGAACGCTATGCTGTAGAAATATTCGTCTGTCAGAACAAAGCAATTAGTCGCAGTCGAGGCCATAGCTTCGATGAGCTGTTATCCTAATATTAGTAACAATTACAGCGTGCATCGACGTTACAGGAATGCCGTCGAGTCGAGTCGGACATTACAAGCGTGCACCATATACTCGCGCACTACTCATACAACAATGCGTATGATTGCCCTTTCTTAAGTATTTTTCACCATTTTACCAAAATAGCGTATAATTGATGCGTAGCTAGTGGGAAAACGGAAAAGTTTGACATTAAGAAATCCGCACACTGCTGGCAGGAGACTTTGTGTCAGTTTCATTGTGACAGCGGACTTTTGATTAACATCGACAACATTTAATGTACTGCAAGTCTGTAATTCCACTGAGCCGAGGCAATGAATCGTTGTGTGTCTAGCGCGTTTGTGGTGGAATTACAGGCGTATAAACTGATCTGCATTTTATTTGTGTTAGCCACTATGAAAGGATTTAGGCAGATACATATGGATGAGGCACCGCGAATGCAAATTTGAGACCAATTCGGGACATTGATGGGCTAGACTCAGCGGACGTTCGCCTTGTAGCCACAGTGGATGCGAGACCAGAACAGATTGATCTGCGAGCGAAGTGACCAAGGCCTCCCCGAAGACACCGCGGGACCGCCCGACCCAAGCCGTCCGTCTAAACTATAGCTGAGCCACCGCGTGTACGTCTTCCTAGTCAGGTGGGATTACCGGAACCGTGTCGAGAGTAGCTCACTGCGGTGACGGCCAACACGATTATGCGCGCTCGGGCGGCAGTTGTCGTCGTCGGAGAATGTGTCGACAGCGTGTCATCGAGCAAAGCTTCGCACGCTGTCCAGATGTCTCGAAGACAACGATAGGTTAACTAAGCGCCGGCGATGAAGCTGCGATCGAGCGACAGTATTGCTGCTGCGACTGCTGGCGGTAAATGATGAGGACGGCGAGTGGCGCCGTCCGTCCGGCGACCGTGTCTGATTACTCTGAGTCCCGCGGAACACGCCAGTCCGTAAAGAATGTTGCATAACGTACGTAGCCACGGTTGGCAGCGAGAGTGCAGGAAGCACGCCCGTTACTGTAACGTAATAGGCCTGACACAATTTCATGGAAAAAGACGGATCGAGAGAGGCGATTGCTGCGCCTAATGAAGTGAGTAATACTGAAGTTTATTACCCGATGGACTTCAATTGCCTGTTTACACATGTAGCAGTCTGCTGTGAATTAATGTTCGTCCCCGGATTGGAATGACCTATTATATGTCGGGTAGGACGTTAAACCTTATTTCACTTACTCACGGTGAATTAATTGGTCGTAGCGTACTCGATCACAGCAGCGGTACAAACGAGCTCGCATCAAACAAGCTCTGAGTTCATTTGTCGCAGTTATAAAATAGTAAGAAGTAAGTAAAAATGAACGACACCTATATGGTGTCCGAAAAGACAAAGTGTCGTGAGTGTGCGGTACTAAATACAAAAGTTAAGAAAAGCAACGATTGAATAGATACGTCTGTAATCATTTCATTTTCCTGTAGGCAGTAGCCAGTGACGATGAAGACGTTAAATATTCTGTGGCAATGTACGTTCCAGATCCGGGGAAGCCGATAACGGTAAAGCCAAATATAGTTGATATGTACTATATTTGGTAAAGCTCGGTCGCCGATGGTTGAAAGTCGAATGCAGCAAATTACAAGCGATGATGACGAGGCACAGTATAGAGACGCGGAAGGGCATCGGACATACAGCGGACGACTGCAGGAGAAATTTGTCAGCGAGATACCATTCGACCGTAGACATCTGTTGACGAGAACGCTAACGCTCGAACACTATCCGCTCCAATACTTCCAGTTATAGTTATAACGCCGTACGTCAGACAACTCACTCCCTTCCGTGTTTTCAACACGTTGAGTAATGTCAGACATTTTGGTCATTTTCTCTTTAAAATGTTACCATAAAGACCTGACGACAGAATTCCAAGAACAGTCGAGTGTTGACGGAAATTTCCGGAAAAATATACCCAAATTTCCGTCAATTTACAACCTTAATAGCGTCCAATACAGCTTATAAGTAAATAATAATCGAAATGTCGTCTCGGGCACCGTGCATTTACTTCATCTGAGTACTGCACTATAGCAGTACAGTAGGCATGTGAGCTTACTTCAACTGCAGTAACGTAACGAATGGATAACGACGCCGACAGCGTGCGCGTGAATGGGCCCCGTGTGGGCTTGAGATAGAGCTGTGCGCCGCCGCCGCCGCGCCGCCGCCGACCGAATGTCGGCGTCGCGCCGGCGCCGTTTTCGTGACGTGTTCACGTCACGTTGTACGCCAGCTATATGTTGCTAGATTTCTGTAATGCCGTTTACAACGAAGCTTGA
>Ga0056116_1000400_pt1 | contig 14668 bp, 10 predicted proteins | sample WorMetOlspDAHAB2_FD_67352 | JGI IMG/M metagenome (GOLD analysis project Ga0056116, IMG submission 67352) | Marine gutless worms symbiont microbial communities from Max Planck institute for Marine Microbiology, Germany - Olavius sp. DAHAB.2 ...
AGTGTATACAGGGACCAACTCCACTTATTCCCAAAATTCAGTTCCATTACGGTACATGGCTATGTTAATAAAACAAATTAAACACATAAAAGAAAACTGTTAGCATTATAACACACAAAAACGTGCATTGTATTCCGACAAAATAAACTGTTGTGGCATTTAAGGACGTAATTATAGTGAATCAATAAATTACACTCAGACGCAAAATGTCCAAACTATACATCTAAATAAATTGTTCCACATTCACTTAACACATGGCTTTAAGGAAGCTTATTTTTGACATAAATGGCGAATTTATTGTTAAATCGCAAAAACGACACGTAAAACAAACAAAAAAACAGAACAACGTTCTGTATCTCATGCAAACTAAATAAACACTGCTGTTCTACATCTACTTTTGACTTGATACGTGAAATGAATCAACAACTAACACAACAAACTACAAAAACTGCATTGCGTAAAGATCGAGATATACTTGCTACATTTCACTGTCGCATGAACTCACATCAACTACATGCAGTCACGCCTCTTAATGCTGCTTCACTGCATGCACTCATCATTAATCCACGTGTGTAAGAGGCAAAGAGTGAGAGGTTGTTATCTGGTCATGCAGACTGACACTTCAACTGCACTTGACCTCCATACGTTGACTGCCAACTGCATATCCAATTCCAACAGTTGAAAGATGCACAAAATCAAATGCAAAAAAGTTAAACAGCTGTCTTCCGTATTGTAAGATGCAGGGCGGACAGACGTTGTGGTGCAATTCACAAACCGTACACATCTCAAAAACACAGAAACAAATGCACTGGAAGAATATAAACTGTTATGTCACATTTAAACAAAGTACAGACTCTGTAGGACAGTAAACACATACATGCCATTTGGTAGAACATTCCCAACTTCTCGTGAGAGGTGGAAACAAGTTAGGTTTAGCAGGGTCTTGGGAAGCCGGGTCAGGGGGTCAGCTGACCCCCTAAAATTTGAAGCTGAGGTCAGAAATTGCATACGGCGCTTATGTCTGACAGGTGTCAAAGTAATGACAATGATTTCTCCCTTATATTGCATTAACAATCAGCACGATTTCAAGGGGTGGGGTGAAAATCAACATAAAACTTGATTTTTGACTTCGACCCCGTTGAAAAATGGTTCCCGCATGCCTGAGGTACAAAAACGGCTTCCTGTTCAAACACAAAAACGCAAAACACCATTTGTGGCAGCTTCCAACCTGCACTTTTCCTAAAAAGGGTTTTCGTTATACATTGAATTATTTATTCACAAAAACGAAGTAATGAAAGTTATGTCAATTGTACTGTACATTGCAAAACGCTGTTCTTCTTTGTGCAAGTGCTTCAAGCAAATGTATGTCATTGATGAATGACAGACTGATTGGGGTTTAACGGCACTTTCAGCACAATTAAGACTATATCATGCCTTTAAAAATTAGTTCAGTAAAAAGATTGATATCAGTGAGATAGTTTAAAATATTGATAAAAAACAATACGATTATTACTATCGTACTAAAAAGGCACAAACTAGTAAAAGGTGCAATCATCAAATATTCACAGAAATTCAAAGAATCGCTGAGCAGCCAAACTCCTCACAAAGGACAAACGTGAAGAAACGCTACATTCTCTAGCAGCAAACCAAAACAGATGGACGATTCGATATAATCAATTAAACTGCTCGGCTGATTGGGTTAATCTGTCAAATTATTGAACTGACAACAAACAGGCAGTTACAAAACACAATCACTGTGTACGTTACATATGCCACAGAATAGCACAATTAAAATAACTGTCAACGATTACAGCGGCTGTCAAGGCACATTGAGTCGACGGAACTAGATCAGAATTAAATCTCAGAATGATGCCAGGAGATGATATGTGCAATATATCCGACCACCAGTAGTAACTCAAGACCACGTTCGGCTACTTCTGACCATTTCGCACTTCGATGCGCTGCTGCGCGCGAGATATCTTCGCTTTCTGCAGTGGCGTGTCTTCGCCAGCTTCGGCCGCAAAGCGACGCATTTTGTCGCCGAAGGTCATGCGGTCGGGGGTCATGTAGTACGGTTCTTGGCGCGACGACCGTATGCGTTCACGAGGATCTGGGTAGAGCTCCTGGGCACCGACAACTCCCGGGGTCGGTGGCGAAAAAACCGTGCCGGACACACGTCGGTCAGGAGTTGTTCCATCGACAGGATCGGGCCCGCCAGCGGCAGCGACGTTTCCCGGTTTGCTCGGCTGAAACGACACCATCTTCTTGGCTGCAGCTGCAGACTGGTACACACCGAATGATGACGTCCTTTCGGGAGGTGGAGGTGCGGCTTCGTTGTCATTATTGTTGTTTGTGTTCTTTTCTGTCTGATACGCTCCATACCAAGCAGGTCCACGTCCCTAAATCACAAATCGCCAACATCAGAAAACAAGCTCTCAAAAACACAGCTTAGATTAGCTGCTGCTCTGCTGGCTATTTAGATAAACAGTGGCTAAAACACACCATGAATGAGCTTTCACGATGCTTACAGATGACAGCTTTAACTTAAGTTTGCATTTTATTGTTTCTCTCTCTGTGTGTTGTGTGCAGGTATCACTGTTTAATCCAGCCTACAGCAGCCATATACCAATAAATGGTATGTTGTTGTTGTATTGCAGTGGTACGCACCTGGAACAGTCTGCCACACGAGAACCGAAATTCGGATTGCTGACATTCAGATGAATGACTAAAACTCGCATGTTTCACTAACTAAACATTATTGATGAGCACATTGTTCTTTCGTAACTTTGTAAAGTGCCCCAGAATCATTTTTTTGCAATGTGTCATTTAAATCATTAATTTTGTAATAATGATAATAATTTTAATAGTATTATTATATTGATAATACTTTTTACATTCCATTACTGCAACAAAACAACTGTTCTGTCTACGTCAACAGTCCTTAAAAAGATAGGCACTTTTTACGGATTAGCGCAATGAACAAAATGCACAGCCACTGTACGCGAAAGCAAAGAAACGAACCATTTGGCTTCGAAGCAGCTCCTCCGACTGCAAAATCTCCTGTTCGAGACGCTGTTGTTCCAATTTGTTCTGTCGTTCACGTTCCGTCTGCAACTGCTGCTGTCGAACTCTTGCATCACTGCACGCCAGCAAACATCATGTTGGATTTTGTACAGAACCACAACAAATAAACAACACTGTAACTGTGAAGTCCTGCGGTGTGGCTCGGTGGACTAACGCATGCTGGACCACTTGTACCTTGCTAGCTGTTTGGACTCCCAATTCAACTGTTGATTGGGGCAGATAATTTGCAGCAGTATTTTAAGTACTCATGCCGTGCTTACTTCACAGTTTCACGGTATCCTCTATCATACGTGAGATTGACGGCAATGATAACCAGTGGCGCTGTGTTTAAATTGATGATGTCATCAGGCAACCATTATCCCACATGCGTTATTACGATACTGAAATAAGTCTTTGCTCATTCTTTTTCTCACACTTGCAAATGCATATATTTATTGTATGTAAAAACTTCAGTCCAACTTCTGATGGGCAATCAAACTTCTCCCAGCACACTAGGCTTTGCACTATCCAGAAAAAAAAAATCCAGACTTTAGACGAAAGTGCAGGCAATATGTTGAAAAAATGCACATTTATTAATCCAAATTCTACGTGAACATCATTTATGAAAAATAAATTACAGTACAAATAAAGTACAGGTTAGTTATTTCGCTGAGCTGCCACAATCAAATTTCCCCGACTACACAAATTTGTCGACCTTTCCCAGACTTTGGCCCTGACTTTTCCCTGACCTTCGCTGAATTCCCTGACACTTCCAGGTTTCCAGAAATTGCAGAATAGTGATAATGCTGTACTATCCGAGTGCACAGTATCTGACACTTCTACAGCGAACGTATCGCGATGTCTAAGTATTGAAACTGTGAGGCACTAACTGGTCCGCTCTGGCTTCGATGAGTTGTCTGTCGCGCAAGTCCAGCTGCTGCTGCACCTGACGTCGTTTCTCGTCAATCTCCTGGTGCAAGTGATGAACCACCTGTGCACGACCCTAGCATCCACATTCACCACAATCAACTTGTTTCAACTGCTCATCTACATTGTGCATGGCTTCACTGGCAAAACAAAGCCTTCAGTTAACGCATGCTCTGTTTTCTCTGAACAGCTTGCAAAAGCACATAACGATGCCACATCGACGCAAACAAATGTCAAAGCTTCACCTTCGACCTTCGTGTTATCAAACATATTCAATTTCAAGTCCAAACTGTGTATTTTATTCAATATTTTACACGATATACGTCAGAGATTAAGCGAGGAACAATTCCGTTTGACAAAGCAACGAATGAAACGAAAATGACTAACCGCTGGTGTCATGTCAATATTGGTATCTGCTGGCAGATCTCCGCCGTGTTCCGTCGCTCGTCTGTCGAACTCCGCATTCAACTTGAGCCTTCGAAGACGGTCGATTTCGGCTGGATTCAGCCGGTCGGGCAGTCGTGTCTCGAGCTGGCGGATCTCGTCATCTCGACGCCTCTTCTGCTCCAGCTCAAAGTGCTTCAGCTCTTCCTCCTTCTTCGCGCGTTCCCACGCTCCCGACACCGGCCGTGCCGCTCGCGACGAACGGTCATCTGGTTTCGCGTACTCGGAGTCGGCAGATATGGCTGGTGCCTGAGACGGCTGACTGTGGTATGACTGCGGCCTGCCGTGCTCCGATGTGCTCCGCAGCATTGCTGGAGCCACCTGCTGCATGCTCTTGGGATCAATTGCACGGAGGTGGCCACCCACGGGCACACTCCGTCGATCAGCCACCCCCACACCGGTGGAAGTGTGTGCCGGGTGAGTGAATGGCGTAGGGCTGGTGACGCTCTGCCCACCCGGCTGTGCACGTCGCAGCAGATCGGTCGAAGTAAACGGTGTTGTGTCGGTCGTCAACTCCACAAACTGATGACCGCCTGACAATTCTGGATGCGACGAGTACGTGGCCGGCTGCTTGGTCACATTCAGCTGCGGCTGACTGCGGCGGTCCGATTCTGTCCAATGCGGACCTGGTCGGCTCATGGCAGGCACAGTCCACTGGTCACGTCGTGCCTCACTGACAGATGGCAGCTGCTGATCTGCCCCAACCAGTTCCTGCACTTCAAAACCTGATGCCAGACCACGCTGTCCTGGTCCCTCGTAGCTCTTCCAGGATGACAGCGGTTCCTGAACAGACAATTGTGGCTGCTGACCGCGACTACTCTGCTGCACTGGCCAAGTACCGACAGCTTCCGGGTGGTTAAGATCTGACGCAGACTTCGAACGGCCAGTCGCAATGCGTCCATCACGCGTGATATGAGGTTCAGCGTAAGACGGTTCGACGGCCGATGGTGCTCTGGTGTGCTGCTGCTGATACGGAGCCTGCTGCTGTTGCGGCTGGTACTGTGGTTCATACTGATGGCGAGTGGGAGGTTGTTGTTGATATTGCGGTTCATACACCGGCTGCGACTGATGGTAAAAGGGTTTTTGATGCTCATAATGAGGCTGCTGCTGCTGCTGGTCATAAGGATGCTGACTGTATGTGGGACGTGGCTGTGGTTGCCATGATGATGATGGCTGTGGGTGTGACTCCATCTGATGAAGTGGTTCCCGTTGAGGCATCTCCTGCTGCCTGTAGACAGGTTGCTGTCTATCATACGGCAGACCCTGGTGGTCAGTGTAAGGAGCCTGCCGCAAAGCATACTGGTTTGACCTGGGAATGGCATAGTGAGGCTCGGCGTACAACTGAGACTGCGGCTGCCTTGGTTGACGAACTTGCTCAAACGCTTGTCCAGCTGGCGGCTGAACTAAAGGCAACCGACCATCTACACACGTGAAATAGATAAAAGCACTGGTAAAATCAACCACAGCAACGTACGGCTCAATGAGCACTATTACTGTAACAGCCATTTAAAATGGTGCATTGGGCGGTGTGGCTAAGTGGTTAGGATGTCGGTCTCTGTCGGGCAGACTTTCCCTCCCTGCACCTGATCAGTGGTTGACAGATGACAGATGACCATGCCATAAACTGTCCGCAATTAGTTAGCCAACCAGGCTAACTCAGCCTTCCATCCCTATGGGGTCGGTAAATGAGTAGTAACCCATGTACTTACATGGATCACGGATGTGGAGACCTTTAATAACAGCAGACTAAGACTATGTACAACATCTATCATGTTCATATTCGCCTACTGTAGACGATATCAGATCTAGATATTTTTACAGTGATCATGCAGCACATAATGGCAATCAATGCCTTCAATACTTTCACAAGTCACGAGGATTATAAAGTTTTCCATTCAGCAGTCTTGGCACATTTCGTGTCTGAATACTGAAATCTTGTGACCTTGAATTTTCATTCCAAAGCTGGTGTGCCACCCTCATGAGTCATGGGTCAATAGGTTTTCTAGGTCTTTTTATAATTATAATAATAATACCACGGCGATATTTATAGTGCTATATCTATCACAAAGCCATATGTGAGCGTTCACTCAGGTCATCTAAATAAATGTTGGTGAGCGCCAATTCGTAGGGCAAGCCGCACACTTGCCATTTTGTGTCTGCCTATAAGCTGTTATTGGCCTAACAACCTAACATTCATCTAGCACCATTTTTATTATTACTTAGCCATAAGCTGATGCCAACGCTATTTTAGCATCGCACGGAAGCATAAGGCAAATCGACGTAGGCTCTGCAGTATGGGTGCAGCCTGTGACAAAGCTGTATAGTGCAAGGTTTTCACAAAAAACACAGAAACTGTCTGCAGTGCAGTTCAAACTCCGGGAACTTGTGCTGCAACCTATTTGTTACCTTTTGTTACCTAAGACAAAACAGAAAAACTTCAGATGGACAGAAATATGTAATTGTGCTCCACAGGAAGGGTCAATTACAAGGCTTAATACAAACCACTCTGTTGCTGTACTTGAGGTGACGGCTGATCCATTAATGTGCCAAGACCGTGATGTACTGCAGCACGTTTCACTACCTTCAGTGTCACCGTCTGACCAGTATTCTTCAGGATGTTTGCCGCTCTGAAACGAGATCATTATATTCAGTTCTTCACTCAGATTACAATATTACATAGCCAAATAAACATTAAAGTAAGTTAACAGCAAAAAAACAGAAAAGCATGCAAACAAAAAGCAAGAAACATGTAGTATAAAGATTAATATACAAATATACAACAAAATCGTATGACCATGATTTACTTCTGTAACAATAAATGAAGACATAGGATATGAATGCAGAGCCTCAAATTCTCAAGACCTCCTCTATCGTTAACAACAAACAGAGCATGCAAAAACATTACAAACACGATTCATAATAAAATAATGAACAATAGTGAAACTGGCTGTGCTTAACATTCAAACATCCATGAATGTATAACGTCCACATAGCGAAATACGTGACAGCGTGGCTGACGATTTCACAGAGGGTGCGGTACAAGCTTCCCATGTCTGTTCATCGGTGTCATCGGTACCGAGCTCCAAGGTACCTCGCTGACTGCTGCGCGCCCGTCTATGAAGTTTTCTGCCGCCACCATCTCCATGCAGCCATATGTCGTAAACTGAATATTCCTCGGTTTTGTGGCAATACGTTTGGCACCTGGGATTTCTCAGTCGCCGGTCGGATGGTTTTCAACTCGTGCCTGATTCATTGCGTAGTCCGGCCGTCGAGCCTGAACGTTTTAGGCGGGACTCGAAAACGCATCTATGCCGGACACTGAGACATGAGCGCACTGGAGGTGTCATCGTTTTACAGAATAGCGCTATACAAATCGACATTTCTTACTTACATGCTACTTACTAGTGCGCAAACAGTGTTGAATGATGGTGGAACGAGAAAACCAGCTCACTGTTCCTGAGAAAGACCAACCAGACTTCTGCCATCGACTTCCAGAAGCATGTCGCCAGCCTCCAAGCGCCCGTCCTGAGCAACAGCCAGCGACACGTGAACATTACCATACATGCATGCACAATGTAATCTAATCACCATTCTGACAGCGTCCAGCCTTTGGGTTTCACAGTACATGATGCATCATCATCATCAGTGAATTTACAGTTCACTGATCACAACATGGAGAAGTAAAAAAAGTAAATAAAACGATAAAGGAGAATGTGGAAAAAACCAGAGTTAAGTCTGGGTATAAAAAGTGTGCTTTCAGTATGTATTTAAAAATGTCCACAGGAAACAGTGCTGGGTGATCTGATCTCTTACTCATAACAGTATGGTGTAGATAATAATAATGACCTATGCACCTAAGCTGTAGATTGCTGTGCTACAGTGAGTGCTGCACTGACAAACTAATACCAACGAGCTTCAAGCAGCCTCAGCAAGCTAGAAGTCCATCCCCAATTGACCACGCTGAACCCCCAAAAAGCTCTCGCGAAGTGTGAGTGAGAGAGTAGAGTTTAATGCCTCTTCTAACACAGTGTAGGTCATTGTGGAGGCATCATCATCATCATCATAAACATTTTTTAACGTGGCCTAAATAATGTTAATTACTGCAAGGACCACAGGTGTCCAGACAGAAGTGATGAATGGTAATATTGTTAACATGAGTCACATGGTAGTGTCTTGGTAGGAATGGGAAAACAGAAAGGTCTCGAGTCATTGTCTGAAAACCAAGTAATCCACAGATGCGACATGGAGTGGCAGGTCGTTCCACATGGTTGCACCAGAAACTGGAAACGCCCGCTGGCCGACTGTAGAGAGACGAACAAGTGGAACTTCCAGACAATGTGAGGTAGAAGAGCGCAGCCATCGTCTGGATGTCATGTCGGAAAAGTGGGTGAAACACCACTGTAGGTAGGACGGAGAGGTGCTGTGGATGGATTGATACATCATAACTGCCAGCTTGTAGGAGATGCGTTCTGGGAAGCGAAGCCAGTGAAGGCAGCAGGTGCCCAGACAACAACAGTCTCAATTTTTGGCTGTCGGCGAAATCAGGTTTGCTAGTGAGATGGAGGTTCACACAGCAAGTGACACAAAGTTTGTCAATAGCAGATGCCAAAACCACTGGCAACAGCAGCCACCTTCTCTTCATGTCTCCAAAACCGACTCAAGTGGTCATGACAATATGGAACAAATACAAAGTTGTGTGAGCAAGAAGACCTGCCATTTCTTCACAATCCCCAAAACCAATGCAACTAGCAGTTATTACTCGCAAGGAACAGAGAATGCACACGAGTTCCTGTCGCTTTGGGGCATTTGTCTCTCCTCCACCCACAAAAGTAACTGATTGGATTTAAAGGCATTTTCAGCATAAATAGGAAATGTCATGCTGAATCAGTGACATAGCAAGTCATGAGTTTGGTGCGTCTTAAGTCCACCCAAAACTAAAGTTAGCCCCCAAACGAGCCTTCTGCAGCCGAAATGACCTACATTATGTCGGGTGGGGCGTTGAAATTCACACTCACTCGTATCCCAAACGAGCACGAGCATATTTAGAAGTTGGGGCCGTTGTGGAGATGACAACGGTGTGGTGGTTGTCCACCTATAAGTGACTACAAACTGTGTGCCACTCCCATTACTACTAGCTCGACTGCAGGTATGCAAACAGCCTCTCTCCCAAATTTCATGGCCACACACCTGGCTGAACTACTCTCAATACAGTTTCGCAGGTGGGGTTGGCCTGACCACATCAGCACTGCCAGACAAACCAAAGTAAATAACAACAGAATCTATATACGATTCATGAATACACAGCAACACATAACGAAAGACGCATCCGCTGGATCACAACTGTTCGGTACTCACTCGGGCAGCGGCACCGTCAGGAATCACGTACTTGATATAAATACTTCTGTCACGTTGTCCATCACCCTGAAAAATACAAGCAACATCATGAGCACACCATGTCGTCATTGGAAACTTATGACATACTGCGGCCTTTTTATATCATGTGAACATTAACAATGGGCCTGCTTAAAGAGCTCAACATCGGTAGAACTATTGCCGGACAAAACTACCTCCCAAAAGAACAGACAGATAGACAAATGCTACACAGTAGATTTTCAGCCAATGCTTCATCAAGAGTTGTAATTTCAGTAATACGATTTTTCAATAGCGATCATCAGTGGAACTCGGGACCCGTGCTTCTGTGACAAGACCCAGATGATGTCTCACGTTGTCAACTCATACCCTGTGACGAACTTGGATGGTGTCAAGACGTTCCTCTGCAGACGATGATGCTGTCCAGTGGCTGGCATAAATTGGAAGGTTAACCCATATATGAATGAGTGTGGAACCATTAATGCGCTCGGTGTGTTAATACTGAACAAATGGATATAAGCGTCTGAACTGGAGCCATTTCATTACAGTGAACTGACAGTAGGAAGAATGTGCGACAAACCACGGCTTCAATGATGCTTAATCCGATGCTGTTCTTCACTTTGTCGAATGTGACAGTCGCAAGGTCCAGAGGCTGCTGTGGCTGAACATGGCGATTAGCAGCAGGACTGGCAGGCTCCATCACTGGGAAAGCACCGCGACCACTTGCATTCTGCACAGCAATGTACAGCAACCAAGGCCAGCAGATTCACAGCTCCACGCAGAACAAATTTCGTCAAATAATCAGTCCTAAACAATGCTCTATTGTGTACAGGCATTAAACTGCTGCACAACTAGTGAAACAGCATCACATTACATTCACGGCCAACTCACGATGTAAAACTTTCAAAATAGCATACTGAAATTTTTCACAGAAATATCTTCACTCAAGTAAAATCCTTTAACATCTCAAGAATTCATATCTAAACTTTTGGCCAGGTTTTTAATCTCTAACAAAAATGGGGCTGTCCAAAATGGGACTTATCACACATATCATGTTACTCATGTACTTTTGTTCATGACATGCCAATTGCCAAAGAATTGAACTTAAGCAGATCTAAATAAGTTAAAAAATCTGTTAAGAACAGAATAACACTTCAGTATTTCAACAAATACTAGCGCTAGAAAAAGTTTCAAAATGTCAATGGACTAACAATTACAGTAAAACTGACACATAAAATACCTGTGGTTTTTTCAAAAAGATGTTCCACTTGCCAGAGGACTGTGGATTCTCGACAATGTGACAGATGCCTGCAACCAACCAGAACAACCATTGCAGAAAAACCACAGCATTGTGAAGAGTAACGGACAGCTCTTAGGTGTTGTATAACAACCACTTTTTACTGAGAACTACTGGCACGTAGTGTGCTGATACCTGGTTGTCTCAGTGGTTCCAGAAACGCCACAAGCTCGGCATTACATCCAGTCACAAAGTCGCACGAATAGCCGTCTTCCGGCAGCAGAAATGGCAGCTGCAAATCGAGATCTTCAAGCAGTTTGACTTCGCTGCCTTCGCGACGGGCGATGGCATCGGCCGTATTCTGAGCAACAACGACCGCACGCTCCATCAGCTCGGCCGAGATGGGCGGCTCATCATGTGCGGGTTTGTAGTTCTGCAGCAGCGACCTCAGCTGCAATGAGTTCAGCTTGAAACAGGTCGAGCTCACATCAGCTACAGCGTCGGACGTGGCTTTCTGCGACTCCAGCAGCACTGCCGCCTAACATCCGACACATATATCTATTACTATCATCAGTAATATTCTGTGTACCAATGTGCTTATATTACTATCACATCAACAGGTTAGAGTTTACAACTGTGAAAAATACATAACTTAACATTAACACAGCTACTTCAACTTATTTCTACTTATAACTTACATTTTCCTATGGCGTTTTTTGTGACAGACAGCAAAAATTGCACGAAAAAACGGAAATGTCACATAAGCTAATACAAACTACAACTAACAGCTATCTACTGGAATGCGTCAGCGAACCAAAAGCAGCAAAATCTTTGGTGACACATGGTGTTCATGGTCGGAAAGCTGTTCCTCAACGAGTTTGTTGATGCAAATATCTCAAATGCAGATCATTTTCTGGAAGACAAGTACTTCAGGAAACGCAGGTTTCTAGTCTAACAGGCAGCAACAAGTCATTTGCTGCATCATCAAAGAACAACTGCTTCCGCATTTCAAAACAAGTATCTGATTTAATCACAACTATTAATAATAAACCCATTTGTCTAACAACTGCAGAGCTGCTGTGCTCGAACTAGTGTCTCAAAAAACACTCGCTTCACAATCAAGCTTTTCCTGTAGCCGCTGCCTGCACCTGGAACGATCTGCCCTGCTACGTCACGTACGCATCATCTCTGCCTGTTTTCCGAAGCCGTCTGAAGATGCACCTCTTCCAGCGCTCTTTCCCATAACTTTTCTCCAGTGACTGCAAAGTGATTCTTGTCATTATTGACATTCTAATCGTTCATTCTACTTACTTACTTACTCAGAACAAGCAACATCTCAGTTGTCGACAGACTGAATACCGCACCTGCAGAATACGGGCGAGGTGACATTCGGCAGCCAGCTCCAATCCCTGCTTCTCAGCCCATACCTCCAATCGACGAAGTCGACGTATCAGGCGCTGTCCCGTTGCCCGCGTACACAGCGTCGAGTTGTGCGCAATCAACCGGTTGAACAGCCACTGGTTGATGAAGTGAAACAGCTGCGAAAAGAGCTGGATCGTCAGAGCTGCGTTCACTCGTGCACGCAGCAGCAGCGACATTGTCCACGACAGCAGGTTCAACACGTCATCTGTCACGCAGCCAAATCCAACAGAATACATTCAACAAACAGCAAATGCACAAAAATCTAAACCACATGACACAGACTTTGTGAGTGCAAAGTGTCTCACACGTTTCCGGTAACAAATGGCAGAAGGCAGTATCGAAAGTGAACAAGAATGATTCCACGTATCACAGTTTAGAAACATTCGGACAAATTATACAACTTGAACAAAAATGCATGCTCGTATCTATGGTAAAAGAATGTGGTACAATCTGTGGCACAGTTGGAATATTATTAAGAAACCATTCATTGAGCCGTAATAATTTTTTTTACCCATTTCCATTAAATAACGTTGCAATCTGCACCAGTTGCACTAAATACCATGCATAAAAGGCTGTTGTCATAGCGCTTTTATGCATGGTATACTGTGTACTAGGCCGAAATGTGCTACTGATAATCCTTATACTGTTCCATATACGGTATCAACTGTACAAGATCAAGCAAATGAAAATGCTACATGCTGATTCCGAAGGGTGAAATTAATGACGTAAAAACAACAATAACAAAACTCACCAATGCGTGGTCCACCAGCTGATGGTTGCCGGTTCTGCGCATCGTCTAGTACACAAAACCAACACAAATATTTCTCACCGTGCCGAAAAATAAAATGCTACTGCATGTCTCATCTTCTCGACATGGAGGTTCGAGAGTGTTACGCCACTTCTTTGCCACCTGCACTGGTTGCAAGTGCCAAAGAACATAGAGTACAAATTGTCGATTCTCTTCTACCATTGTTTACTTAACCTGGCGCCAAAATAGGCCTATCTCTTTGACAAACTTTGACGTGTAGCTGACATCAGTTCAGGTTATGACTGAGATCGTTGTCAATCTGCACTGATCATTCCATCAACGCAGCTGTCCACTGTTGGTAATATTGCTGTTTCATGCATCTGTAACTGTCTGCCGCTACATGTCACTTAGCATCTTCTCTTAAAGTTTGAAGAAGAGGCTGAAGCCGTTTTTGTTTAGCTGCAGTTTTCTATCCTAATCTACTGTTCCCGATAGCTGCGACTAGGATCTCAGACTAGTAGCCTTCAGGCTCTAACATCTTATTCGTTAACTAACATTTGTTAACGACCATGACGGTACAGCCAATACTCATCAACCTCCACTGAAATACAAAATTTGTGATACTGGCTCACCCATGTACCAGAAATGGAACTATTAAACCGATGAGCACTGCTGTTACAGGATAGCAAAGATTATAATACAGAAACGTATTTCCGCGGTGGATGCCTCCAGAAATAACCTGAAGAAAAGACCAGTGTTTCAGCCACATTTCATTAGCCTCTAAAGCAGTCGCTCAACATTTTCCACCAGCTAGACTGCAAATTTAAACTTCGAACAACATTTGTTGTACTGTTAGATTCACAGATGGTAATTTGTAATGGTGAACCCTACAAACAGGGACCACAATAAACACATGTCACAACACCACTACCATAATAATGTTGTCCCAGCAGAAAGTGTCAAACTGCCAGAATGAGTTAGCACATAAGATAGAAATGTTGTTGTAAACAGAGTATGACAACATTGCATTATAATATAATAACCATCTATCTTCACCCAATCAGCTTGATCTGACCCCACCATGGACTACAATGAATCCAGGAAAATGCCACAGGGAGGCACTAACCAGGAGCACTGTCAACATCCGGGTTTGTGCTGATGAATACAGGCATCGTTTGATGAAGTCTGTTCTGCAGAGCGTCGACGAGCAGCAGAAAAGCATGCTGCACACACTCGGCCAGCAGGTTCTGAGCCTCAACACTGAGACCAGCAATGTCGACGTCACAGCTGAAGAAATGAAGCAACTCCGACGAGTTTGCCATCCAAACGGCAAGAGACAACGCATCTCCGTTTGACTTCTGCAGCACAAAAGTAATATCAGTTTCATCGCCAACATCGATTATACAGCAAAAATTGAAAAATGACAATATAGAGGAAACCGGTTTTCTGCATTAAGG
>Ga0056116_1000401_pt1 | contig 14656 bp, 10 predicted proteins | sample WorMetOlspDAHAB2_FD_67352 | JGI IMG/M metagenome (GOLD analysis project Ga0056116, IMG submission 67352) | Marine gutless worms symbiont microbial communities from Max Planck institute for Marine Microbiology, Germany - Olavius sp. DAHAB.2 ...
TGTTAAATGACTGCGCTCTGATGAAAATTTTCAAGCTTACGAGTTTCCATAATATTGCCTTTATCGGAATGTTTGTAGGCTTATCTGATGGGGGTATTGTGATTAAAAATCGTTTTCTTAACTTCATCAGTAAGCTACAAGCACAGCACAATATTCTTCCGATCTGTTGAATCTGTGCTACTGTGAACTGTGACTGCTGCAGTGATTCTATTTTTTATACTATGTGTTTTTCAGTAGTTCTTTCAGTTGGTAGTAATTAGTTTTTAGTATTTTTAGTATTAGTGTAATTAGTTTTTAGTATTTTTAGTATTAGTGTTCTTTTACTCTCTGCTGCTTCTGGTGAATAAAGATGTTCATTGTGTCGTTGCTGTTATAATTATTCCGACTTTCGGTGAAAATTATTAATGACATTTGCTGAATAGGCGGAAATTGATGGGGGACTGTGGGTTGTCGGTTGCGATGGAGACGACAGTAATTTCCTGCGTCTGCAGCAGCAGCTGCGGCGGCGGCAAGACGCATGTACAGTAGGCTACAGTGTATTGCGTCAGTGGAGCATCCACGTACGGCTCCAGAGCGACAGCCTCGCATGCGGTCCGGTCGTAATTGGCAGCACGCAGCAAAATGAAAGCCAGTCAGCGCGGCTATATGGAGAAGAAAATTTAAAAGCCAGTCGCTAGGCGCGGCGACGTCGTCTTATTCCTCTGTGAGTGGAGTGTTACGTCGCACCCGGACACAGTTTAGGTCATTTTTGATTTATTTATTTATTGGGATTTAACGGGAATTTCAGTACAATGAGGCGATATCGTGCCTCTTCGGGTCATTTTGGAGGCGAACGGTGTCTTATTCCTCTCCTTGCTGCTCCGCTGTCTCTCTCCGTCGGTCGCTGAAAGGTGCTGTGGGTGTGGCAGCACACGCACCTGCTGCCGCCAGGTGTCGCTTTGCGTAGTCTCGCCCGTCACGTTCACGTACTCATAATTGGATGTCTCTGGACAGCGCGAAGATGTAATTATCAGTCTCTCGTACTGTGAGCATCCCTCTAAAAAAGAGAAACCGTACCCAGATGACGCTCTAATATTCGACGTGTATTTTAGGCACAGCCTGAAAATGTGATCGATAACCACCTTAATTGCACATTTCAGTCAATTATACACATGTTCTCAAAAACGGATAACTAAAATTATCACTAAACGGTTCCGACATACTATAATTATGAAAACTGCAAATTTGATGAAAATGTTCAGAGTGACGAAACTCTTAATCGTCACATTATGATTAAACAGCAAAATGTAGAGAGGTCAAGGAGTGAAGATCAAGATCTAGGTCAAAATCTGGTTTGTGCTGCAGGAACAAGCAAATCGGAGATATCATGACAAAGAAGGTTAAAACCCAGTCACCTAATGTCAACAAGTACTGTACTGGGTAATGCCATTCTAACTCCTCGACGTGGCACGACTTCACAAAAACTAAACAATTTATTCAGCATGGTCATGTCGTCCTAAAACTCGGTGATAATAGTCATACGATACACAATGATGACTTGTGCTTGTACAGGTAAAAAGTGAACAGTCAACGCAGCATCTCGGAATTTGCAAGCGAATAAACTTTCACTATAATGGCTCCTCAATCAGTCAACTGAGAACCGATAGGTGTTATAACATATGGCTAAAGAACTCCCATATCGTCTCGCTAAAGCAAGACCGCTGCACCTCCTAGTTTCACCATTTGGCTGCTATGTGGAGGGTTGAAAGACCAGAATCAAATATAATATTATCATTGTCGATAATAATGATAAAGAACGATGACGTTGTACAATTTTCGTTTTTATTATTATAGACTTTTTGAGCAGAATGGTATGAAATTGGTGCAAATTGCTATATATTGTCAAGAAAAAACCGCAATATTTTATTTCCATGTGTTATGTTCTAAACTTCTGTATTTGATTTGTTTTGAACATATTTTGCTGAATACTGTAAGATAGACAACTGTTTGTCATATATCGTAGCATTAGTCTCCAAGAAAGTTTCCTTAATGATTGTCAGCTGAACTTTCAAAAGTGGCCTGGCTGTGTTTTATCTTTCATGTTTTCTGTTACAGTGATTTACATTGCAACTGCTGTTCATGAACAATTTCTTCAATTTATAACAACTTTTTCTTTCCGTTATTTTACCAAATAAAGGTGCCCATTGTGAGTCGAGAGAAAAAGAATTTATTTTCCAAGAATATACAGCATAACAACTGACATAAACTTGATACAGTGGAAGTCTATACCGGAATAAGCATGGCCGTCAACGTTGATCGCCCTGTCAACAAAAGTATTCGTCACAATAACTCCAGAAGACAGAACAGAAAATAACGACAACGCAATGCTCGTGATACATGTTTTGCTAACGTCTTACAAGCTTTAGACTTGGGTCCGTTTTTATTTACCCAATCCATCAGTTCATTGCAGATCGCAGCTGTGTGGCTATAACGTTGTAAACATGTGTTCGAGAATACGTATTTTACGTTTTTTTCAGATTTAAAAACACGACTTTACAGGTTTTTTAAAATGACGTATCAAAAAGTCGTTAAAAGTCTTTAGCAAAAGTTTAGCTTCGTTGCGTAGTTTCTTGTGTCCGCATTTCTTAACAGAATGTTCGACGTTAATGACATACCGATACTGACTTTCAGTAATTGAGTATTAAATGCTCAATGATAAAGTGGCCTGTGAAACTATGCTTATGTTTTTAAAAATGTTTTTAGCGTTTTTTTCTTCAAAATCAAAAAAACGTGACTTTTCACTTTTTTGTGTTGTTGCACACGTTTTCTTAAACATTGGTTGTAGTTATCGTTTTGCGATCTGCTGTAGAAGCGATAGTCCTACAAAACACCGAAACAGATCAGTCATCCAGCCCAATCTAATCCAATCCAATCCATGGACAGATCCGATCCATGTCCAACTGTGCCTTGAAACACTAATGAAAACTATTAACAAAACCAACCTCTCTAAATACATGGTTTTAAACAGTTTCAACACTTGACTTCATCCTAACCACTTCTTATAATTATTTGTACATTTTATGGTATAGCTAATTTTTTCTCTTGCAAGTCGGTAATTTTGTGAGTAAGAGCTCTCGACGAGCCATTCTTGGCTGGTTTTTACATATTGTGAGATTTTAATATTGTGCAGTATACTACATTGTAAAAACAAATAAATAACTAAATGATGATGAAATGCAGCTGTTCAGCTGCAGTCGAGATGAGGACAAGGTCGATTGAAATATCATCTCGACAGGCACGGCGGGCGGCATCACGCGAGCAGGTTCGTTAATCAAGTTCAGCGTGTTAGCGGAGATAATGTTGACAGCAAAGACGCAAGCCTCAACGGCTACCTGTTACAGCGGCGGCGCCAGTGACGACGGCTCGTGTCACGCCAGCGATGTTGCCGACGTCGACCGAAGCTCGCGTGACGTTATCCGTTTGGAAACGTCGCCGACATGTCCAGCAGCCCGCATGCGAGTTGGACGAGTTCAGACGTTTTTTAATCGGCGTTTTCTGTCCATTTTTCAAGCTGCGATTATTCAAACGGATGTCTGCTCGCATCATCATCTTTCAACGGGAGAGCAGAAGTTCATTTGAAATGATTTCGAAAGGGGGACCCGAAAAGTATGCTGCTACCGAATGACTAAAAACCGTACTATAAAGCGCATTAAAGCGTGCCAATGAGATTTGATTTATTCGTCAAATTAAAATATCAATCAAGCACTAGCTATATATTATCCGCTGGTAATGTAACATCTGTGCGTGAACTACTTTGTGACGTCAGTAACTATGCCTGACCTGCAAAGCAGCGATATGCATCACATAGCCTATGGCAAATGATGTCAGCGCTCTCTCTCTCCCTCTCTCTCACACATTCTCTCCCTGGCATCATATCGAGCGCCTTAGCAAGCTGCAAATTCCATTTCTAAACTATCTTTTAGATGGAGATTTATGTAAAAAAAATTATTTGATTTGCATATTTTCTCTTTTTGGTTTTCAATCACGATGTTATTATATAGCCTACATTGATTTTACTTGTATATCGCAGCTTCAAACACAGCATTGATGACATCACAACTTAGGCAACAAATAGAATATTTAATACAGACTTATTATGTTCTTGTGCTCATTTTATAGTCAAAATTAATAACAGTTTTAATGCTGATTATTGATAGTGGCTTACTTTTGGGCCACCCCGTACACAAAAACATTACTGACTGAGAACCCTATTTTAGTGACCTCAGTGTTATTTAAATGCCATGTTTGCAACTACACAGCAGCGTCTGGAGAAATCAATAGTTCTTCAAATGATGCGTTGCAGTGTAGGCTATAGCCGCTATCATCTCACCTCTCTTTGGGGCCATTACATTAACGATATTATTCATGATTCAGTCACAGAACTTTCCCACAGCAACCTTTTGAAGGATTAACTTCACAGTTACATGTATTATTTCTACAATAACAGCAAATATATTGATGCATAGAACTTTAGTAAACAGCATGTACAATAATTTCTTGTGTATGCCTGGTAGTATCTTACATTTGTATTGTATGTTTCAGTTTTTTGTCACTTACATATCTGCCCGCCTGTCTGGGCTGTACGTATGACGAACAAACAACAAACGTGTTCATAAAGTTCTTCTGTTCATTTTCATTTTCTGCATTTTCTTCTCACATTTGAAGTCCAAATCCGACGAGCCTTTTCTTCTATGAACGCTGTGCAATGCGTGTGACTTCGATCGGCTGGCTAAGTTCAGCCATCCGTCAGCATTATCGCGACGTTTCATTAGCGGTCAGGTAAGTAATTTATCAGGAGACGGAAACCGAGCGAGTAGTCTGTCTAAGAGGGTCTGAACACCAATTACACCTGGCCATGCAGGTAGTCGCTTTTTACCTGAAGCAGCAGACAGACACCTTGGCGTCGCGGCGACAGTCTGTCATTGGTGACACGAGACGACGTATGGCGTCACGCACTAAAAGCATGCGGATCGCCGCAGGAGACACTTCGCTGGTCGGCGTCTCGATATCAGCAAAGCCGTTTGAAGACGCGGAAGAGCGCGATCCATGGCTTCCGATTTTGCGCGGAGACGGCACGGTCGGCGTCCGGCTTTCAACGACGGCGGCCCGCGGACTTTCTCTAATCCGCTAATACGCACGTTGCACGAGCTTGCGTCGAAGCTTAGCCAGCTTATTTCTTTTAACGATTTACAAAAAAAATGCACTCGCCTAGTGTTTTATGAACACCGTGCTGTATTTTACACAGGTTTGATTTTGCAGAAATACGCCAGTAAACATGATGATGATAACGATGGAAATCTGGATACAAACAAATTGAGTGGTTGTCAATTTATACGGCATTGCTACAAGGCGGGAGTAACTATACAGGGCTCCTATAATAACGTACGAACACGTTTCAGCTGTCGATAACAGTTGTCGGTAACTGTAGGAAATCGGGAAAAGGTAGAAGCGCCTCTTTAACGTAGACTGTAGACTCACGACAATTTACATACGGTACTGCATTTTTTCATCGTTCTGGCTATTCCAGCTTCTTCTGTCTCGACATTTATAATCGCCCGACCAAAAATCGGCATTACTTAATTATGTTACGGAAATTTCTGCCTGTTTCAACCTGATTCAATAGTTGCTTTGTCTCCTACCGCTTCGCTCATTTGCAACATAAGCGACACAAAAACCACAGTCATATAGACTCATGTATTGACATAATTGCTTTTGTGCATTGCATGACAATATAAACCATGAATCTGCGATATGTGCACAAGAAGAACGAAACGCGATATTCACTGCACTGATGGAAAATAAACGACACCGATCTGAAAAACACCTGACACGTGTGCGTACAAATATGATTATCTATCGCGGACATGAAACACACCGGCCGGTCGCGGACATCGTTAGCAAAGTTACGCAAACTTAAACTGTAAAATAAAGACTTGTTGCCTCGAATGTTGCGTAAACCGACAGCAGGCCTGCGGATCGCAGCGCAGAAACGCCCTCTCAGCACCAGCCGCACCGAATCCGCATAAAGTGTATCGCCAGTTTTGATAAATTGTTCTATTCACCCAAGATTCCAGGAAAACGGCGGCGATCTGGCGAAAATTTCCACATACAGGCAGCGCACGTGAAAGTAAATTCCACCCCCCTAAAATCGACTCATTAACAGAAAAATCGACTAATATACTGCAACGTTCTATCACACTGAACAACGATACCCTCCTAAGGACAATTCTGTCCCAACAGCGTGAAATACAAAAATCGGTCACTCAGTAGTCAATAAACTTGGCAGCACCGGCGTTCTGACCGGTAACTATCAACCGAATACGTTGCCCCGAATGAAACGCGAACGCGACAGAAGAGCACAACTCCGTACTCAAATTCAAAACAGGCGCTTCAACGCTGCAAATTTCGTTCGAAACGTTCAAGGGGCGTGCCCCCGTCCGCGAGGCTAAACCTTAAAGCGGTGGGGGGGGGGTCAATTGCTTGTTTTGGCCAAAAATGCCCCGATTTATAACTAGGAACGCGATATTCGGCATGAACGAGATCTTCCGGTTCAAGTTTAGTCTCCGCGACAAGACGTGCAGGAAACTTGATAGCGGCATTTCCTGCCGGTAACTAGACTTGCAGCTTATTACACAGTTCTGCCCATTGTATGCACCTTTATAATCTTACAGCAACGGCAACTACACACGCAGCCTGGATACGAATACTGAAGGACGCAATGAGCTGCAATTGCTGAACAGTTACAGACCGTTGCTTCACCGCTTTATCGAAACTTTCTGCGAAGAAAAATTCACTTAAAAGCTCATGACGACCACTGACAAATACGAATATAAATGCATGACCGCAAGCCCGCTTTTAAAGTGCAGTATGTTGCTGAACACGGCCACAGGATGATTGCAGGCCTATCATACAGACAAGTTACTAACAACGCACACTGTAATAAACACCAAAAATTCATTCTAGCGCTCCACTTACTATCTGCTGATATGGCAGAACTTGTCTATATCAAGCCACATGAACCATTCTTCCAATTTGTGCTGTTCAACAGTCATGACACAGTTGCAACTACAACACAGTGTTTATACTACCATGGAATGGCGCAGACCGATTAAGTGCTACTCATAATCTCATTCTGGACTATTGCAGACACAAGCGGTCAGAGTTTGCCAAAAAGATACTTAACTTGAAGGGATCTACTTGAATAATTTCTACCGTGTTTCTGGAGGCACAGAGACGCAATGTCTGGAAAAAATTTTCTGCAGCTAATTTTTGAGGCAATATCTTCCAATATTTTTTTACTGACTACCAAAGACAGGAGCAACCTTCTGATTCGGCATTGCTGACATATAGTGTGCTTTATAAATTGTTATGAATGAATGAATGAAAAGCAAATTCGTACGACGAACACACAACGTAAGAACCACGCGAGATATTCCGAAACAACACAAAACCTAGAATTCGACACACGTAACCAAGTAAACCGACAAAAACAGCTCGCGTGTACATGGTAGCAAACAGAGCAGCATATTACAATACAAAACAGCTCTGACAACCACGTTCTCAAATTCCCTACAATACTCAGTGCCAGGGTGATCTTTAAAGAGGACAGGAAGTCCACACCAGCGTTTGCCTTAGAACTAGTTTGTCGAGAACTTCATTGCCCGGAAAACCATCGCTCCCCGTCTGCCTGGTAAGTCACTGTGCGCTCTCTCACCCCAAGTGAAATATCCAACAAACATCAACTCTGCTCAGTGCGCGCATGCCTTCCACTGGATGAGATCAAACATATATCAGAAAAAAACATGTGTCAGATCAAGACGCGCACTGTCCTAGCACAATGTCCCACAGCAGCTGTCCTAGCAACACGTGCTCCAACAAAATAAGGCTTTCCTAACGATCAACAACAACTAAATTATTTACACGATCAGCAATCGACTGTACTGCTCAGTGCATTTAACGACTGGGACACATTTGTTATAATAATAATAATAATAATAATAATGATAATAATGGGCGACTGACATCATCGGAGACTCCAAGGAGAACCTAGTACCTGCTCCAGCAATTATCAGCAACTCTGTAAAAAGGGGATAAATAACACAGTCTCGTTTCAGAATACGTTCACAAACCGGTTATTTACTCTTTTTTTTCTAGCTTCAATGTTTAGTGCCTGCGGCTTTGTGCCCACCGGCAAAATAATGAATGATTTGTATAGCGCCATGTAGCAGAAGCTGATTACAGAGGTGCTGAATTAGTTACCAACACCGAATTAGCGTACGATTCCACAGAAATGCCCGCAACAACACGTTTTGAAGACCGAGTGAACACGGCTACTTGAGTTGTTACCGACAACCTCTCACGGCGCCTGAGTGATCAGGAACGTGTAAACAACAGGCAAGAAGTATTAAGATCACAACTGAATTCACATTGTCACGACTCGAAAGTGCATATCACGAACAACGCACGCTCTAATTCATCTACGACAGTTCTAAACACATCACATTAGCACGCCTTAAGTATATGTGGTGCATAAATAGCGACAAACAAATCACGCGGCACAGAAGACTACTGCTAATGCCAGAGTTTCGCTACAAGCTGCGCAGAACTGAAAGAAAAAGAAATTCACGATACAACAAACAGGCACATCACAGGCAGTCGGAACATGCACAACATTGGGCTAACTAACCAACGAAGGTAGTTTGATTCTCTAAAGTACAGTACCAATTAATAATAATAATAGTAGTAGTAACAATGACAATAATAATTCGCATATTCTACAATTATATTACGTTCGAAATAGGAAATTCAGTAGTTACACTGTATATGCTGGTCAGAGTTGAACAATTGAACATATGCACTAACATAGGTATCAAGACCATACACAATTTTTTTTCACATGTACGAATAAAGCACTGACTAAAGTAAGTTCGCTGGAATGCTTAATTCCCATACAATTGTCTGAGCAAATACAGTGCATCCATGGAAAGAAGGTTCAGTGGTCAATAGAATGAAGGCTAGACGGAGAATATCCAAGAGATGAATTCTCCTAGAACGATTCATTGTGTTGCGCCATATACAGGGTGTTCCGAAATTTGCGGGCACCATCCTTCACCTGGAATTCCGACTATTGTTAGTGGTTTGAAAAGTATTTAGCACGTGGAACATGAAAAAGTTTGCTATCTTTACACGCTATTAGTTCCTTTTAAACGTTTTTGTCGTCCCAAAAGGCCGACAAGGTTGCTGTATTTTTGCACACTGGCAGAGTTAAGTGATGCCCATCGCGCTCTAAGATTTGGTTAATGATTTAGGACTCGCATATTTAGCAAAGAAAAAGCTGAATAGAAAAGGAGGAAAGCAGAATACCGCTACTGCTTTACTGCTGACAAATCTCTGACCCAATTTGCTGCAATTTCACGAAAATTGGTACATACTAATTGCACTTTACAAATGAAGTGTACGAGGACTCGCTAATTTTGGAACACGGTGGTTTGCATATGGTTTTCAACTTTATTATTAATTATACTATATTATATTACATTATATATTACATTATATTATATAACAGCCGACACAATATGTACACAAATAAGACTGGGTGTATCGCAATCATGATGAAAAAGGCCACTAATGTGAATACTTAACGTCTATCATACATACGGTGTTGTATAAAAACTGCAAGAGTCACAGATACGACGTATCTGTAATCACTGAATGCTGGAATGAACTGGAAAATGTACCATAATCCGACTGTCTTTATTCGCCCCATGAGTCCACAACTGTCGCAACACAAAGCCAACAAAACCGACGACAGGGATCCCCATTACAGTATGTAGCCGGGGTGCAATTTAGAGGCCAAAAGGCGAATGTAACACGACGACTGTCGCGCAAGAAATGAGCAAAAAATTCAACTTCTGAATGGAAAGATATTACGAAGCTCGAGGTTTAGTACCGACAATGACAAAGTGCCATTAAGGTTTAGGGGGGAGGGGGTTATAGTCAATTAGACCACACACCTTTGAGCCCATAAGTGGATTTATCACAAAGTCTGTGACCTATGGCCAGTGTGAAGCCAGAGCAACGGCTACCTGCCTACTTCCAGAGCATCATCGCCGCATTAACAAATGTTGATTTCAGACAAAATTTGTGGGGCAAACCCACAAGATCAAAATGAAAGGCCAAATGACAGTGACACAGTGTAAAAACTAAGAAATTTTCTCATGTTTCCACATGAGAAACTTGTGTATATACAGTAGTGCATACTTTCGACTAGTTTGTTCTTAGGTGTTTTCATTAGTTTTACTGATAAGCAGCTTTGACCTCATAAAATTTTTTGGCACACGTGCGGGGGCCCCTGTTCGGCCAAACACGTTCAAACATTCCTTAACCCGGCTCTGTTCCACTAGTACCAAAGTATACCGTTTGGCGACAGAGGCTCATGTGCGCACGCGTGGAACACTATGAAACAGAAAGTAACTGTAACGGTACTGATTCATAATATTATTATTAGCGTTACTGAGAGTAGCGTTAAAAATGTTGTGAGACCGAGGACAGAGTATCGTATTTGTCAAGCCAAAGAAGCAACAACGCTGAATCTGCTGAACCACGGGACTTTATCTAGCTCGCGGTAATCACACTGACTGCTACACGCCGGTTAAAATTCAGCAACGGCTCAACGAGATCATCTCCATCCATCCACTGTTACAAACTAAACACATTAGACAGTGACATGGTAATTATATACCATGTTAAAACTGCAAGAATTACCTCGGTAATGGGGGGGGGACATAATTTGCGGGGGTATTACTGCAGCGAGAACGGGCAATGTGAATGCGGTAATATAACGGGAATGGGGAAAAGACGGCAAAAATAAGTCAATCACAACACTAGTACTGTACAACATTAACACAGTGATTCTGGGCAACAAATCGTGCATATAGCCAAAGTTGGCATCGGTAGCTCAGACTCTTTTTAGACATTCCAACCACATACGCACAAAATCTGAGAGCGTTTTCACTGAAGAGGCATGTCTACACGAAGTGCGACAGTTAAAACTGAGTTGAACTTGAACGCTACTGTGACGAGGTGGGGATGGGAACAGCTGTTGGAAGGGATGGGGTGGGGATCAACATCTGTGGGGTGAAGAGGGAGTGGGGACAAGTTGTTGTGTCACTCTATAAAAAAACACACTCTAACACTGGCAACGAATCCGCACTGGGTCACCATAATAACAGTATACATATGCACAAATGAACTGTACACGAATTAGCTAATTACTTGCAGTTTACGTTCTACATTTGAACACTGTAATTCGTCGCCTGCCGTCTATCCCCACGTTCTACCGAGTTACCTACCTAGACCATGCTTCGAAATAAAAACAGCTGACTAACGCACGTGGCCAATCGAAACAGTATGGCACTGCAATGGTCTACTCTTGTTTATCAGTCACTTGTTGATATCCACCAAATTCACTAATATGGCTATACTATAAAGAATTAATTCACCTCATTTTTACCCTCCGTTATAAAACTGCTCTTTAAAATGCCAGTTCACCCAACGAAAAAACTTTCAGCACCAACCCATTCGTTTTAGTAATTAACGAAGCAGCTTACTTCTGTCTGGCCTGCACCGACAGAGTGTGCGGCACCAGAAGTAGATATCAATTTCCATTGCAGACGATTCTGAGCCATATCAACTGCTTCATTCAGGGAGAGGATCTGGGATTTCAGGTTCTGCTGAATAGTCTTCAGCCATCTTACTGGGAACTGGATAGTTTACTGCTCAGTAAACTGGGCAAACAGAAAACTACTGTAACATAATCTAGTGAAGGTTTTAAAGGACTGGACTGTTAGTCAAATAGGTTCTAGCAAAGCAATATATAGCAAATCTGTCAGCAAAATTAGTGTCAAAGTCCATCTAATGGACACGTCCTACTGTCTGTTGTGTCCGTCCTGTGGGGAACGAGGCATGATCTTTGTAGAAATTTAAGGGGGAGGGATAAAAATCAAAAGCAACCAATAAATAAACGAAATTTGGCCAGATGATTATCAGGAAAATCATTAAAAGATTACCACCAGATGTCACATTTTAAGGCTAGAGTGCACCAAATTCGATTCCTGGTGTCTGTCCATTTGTGTGTTAGATGGAGTTTGACACTTAGCATAGGAATGAATAGCCGACAATAAACACATCACGCACACCTCCGAAAAAGACCAGTTTTTGTTAATCTGCCAATTTCCAGAAAATTGCGTTGTGACAGATAAACGAGAGTGGACCCTAACTGCCGAACAAACAACACAGGAAGCCTTGACAGAAAAAAATCACATCACAGGAGACACTGACGACACCAGCTGCCACACTGAACAGACATTAGGTACTGGTCAAAACACGTGTGACAGCTGTTGCGACTGGAACGCAGTTGTGCCACAACGTCAGAAAAATACCGCTTTTATCATCAGTACCGAAAAAACGCCGCGGCAACAGGACAATGACAACGGACAGTAGTATAAATGGTGAATTAACACAGCCTCATATCAATGTTTCTCGACGCGGTGCACACGCGACAATATGTAGTTGGATGCTTACCACTGCATGCTGTTAAGGGTGAAGTTTAGGATTTTTGGTTGGTTAGAGGTTATGCACGCGTATTTGTAATAGTTTCCGTTGCCACGGAACAGGACCCGAATGACAAAACAGACTCATACCCCACGATGATCTGATATGTAGCTCTGTATCTGGCTAGCTGAACACACCCACCGGGGCTACCTGCGGGACAACAAGGCAGATGAGATCGGGACTGCATGATTAGTTGACGAATGCTGCTTCCGTTTCCAGTACCAGATCTGCCTGTCGACGCCGGTGCACGGCTTCATCTCCAGCTTAGTGCCTTCGGAGTTTATCTGCAGGCAGAGATTCGTGTTGCGGTGGCGTAACGTGTTATCCTGCAAAAATTGCACAGTACGCATCATTTAGTTGTTTTGTAGTTGATTTGCGAGCTTACGTCAATGTGTTTTTATAAGAGATAGTCAAATGTTTTTGCCGCACGAATTCTACGACGTTTTACGGGATTTACATCACTGTGTTTACAGATGATTTGATTGGTGTTTTTAGTCTTTAGTCTTTATTGCGTGTTCAATGATTCACACTTTTTCTTATTATGTGTACTTAGTGTACGCTTGCCTGCGACACTAAATATAGTTGTGGTTAACGGTGACAAAAACCAAAAAGTCGACCATGGGTTGCATGCAGTTTCGACACTTTAGTACAAGATGTGCAACTTGGGCAACCCAAGGATGCTCTTATCCACGGTAAAAAACGTGGCATAATTTATGGCAAAGTTTGGCTACGTTTAAGAAACAATTAACTGAGCTGCCAATGTTTTTGCTACCAGCATCCAGTAAATTACGCTATGACGTTCTCACTTATTGTGGCAATGCACACAATTGTAGATGTCATTTATGACTTGAGTTCTCCGAGTTCAAATAGCCCCCCTAACTGTAACTGAACCATTAACACCATGCTTATATTCTTACGTGCCGCTAAAGAACACAAATTCACCTTATTACAACTATTTTCTACGTTCATAATTGCAAAAAAAATCTTATAAAGTCTAACAATGCTCAACCTGACACAGTCTGGGCCATTTGGAGGCAGCCTTCACAGCAATTATTAGGTTGATTTTAATAAAAACAAAAAGTACAGAGACGAAATACACCAAAATATACAAGTGAAAAAAAACTAATCCAAGACAACAAAATAACGTTGCCTCCTCAGTCACCTCACGTGCAATCTTACTCGCAATGAATATGTATACAGCTCCTAAGTCCATGCAGGCAATCTTACAATTCACTAACTTAGCAGGCGCTGAGCATATTACTGCAGATAAATAACTATTACCATTTCTTCTACAGTTTTTCGTTTGTCAGAAAGTGAAACTATTTAAAACCAATAACAATCTGCTACATGTATATCCAAACCCAAAAACGATATGAAACCAACATCTGCAGCATTCAGCAATCTGGACAGACACGGAAAATTAACAGATTGGGATTTTATGGCACTTTCAGCACAAATAGGCTACTTCATGCCTTTACAAAGAATGTTAGAGATTTAAAAAATTGCATTAGCGAAAAAAAGGTTGAAAATGTCACTTGTTGGGAATATGCATATAACGAAACTGTTACAACAAACAATTCTTCTGGATTAGTTTTAATGAAAACAGACGACAATGTAGAAGCTACGAACCGGTCCATAGATCCACTCCTGATTGCCCTTCATACCATGACACGGGTAGATCATAACAAACTGGCCGGCGTAGTCAATGCAGCCTTCGTCTCGCCGAATTTCACCTTCGGGACTCAGCATCCAGAACTGAAACAAGTCAACAGCACTGAACACTTCTTCCAAGCAAATGAATGGCGACAAAAGATGCAATTTCATACACGACTTCTCGCACCAGCTAATTGAGCCTAAACAGTTTCAGCATAAGTTCAGTCATCCGTTCTCGACAGAATTCTTAGCAGTTTTAAAAAAACATCGCTTAAAAACACTTATATTTACAAGATAGGAGCATATTATGTTCTCTGACTCCGTTTTAATCTAATTTAATACTGTTTAATCT
>Ga0056116_1000402_pt1 | contig 14637 bp, 10 predicted proteins | sample WorMetOlspDAHAB2_FD_67352 | JGI IMG/M metagenome (GOLD analysis project Ga0056116, IMG submission 67352) | Marine gutless worms symbiont microbial communities from Max Planck institute for Marine Microbiology, Germany - Olavius sp. DAHAB.2 ...
CTACTCATGCTTACCGTCGCCCTGGTCTTTGGCCTGACACTGCTTGCCGGGTTGGGGCCTTTTGAACAACAGGCGCAGGCCGGTCGCACCACATTTGTTACCATCGGAACCGGCGGCATCACCGGTGTTTACTATCCCACAGGCGGTGCAATTGCTAAAATGGTCAACAAAAAACGCAAGGAGTACGGCATCCGGGCAACGGTTGAGTCCACCGGTGGATCCGTGTTCAATATTAATGCAATCATGTCCGGCGATCTCGAATTCGGCGTGGCCCAATCCGATCGCCAGTTCCAGGCCATCCAGGGAATCGCCAACTGGAAAGACAAAGGGCCGCAGAAGGATTTGCGGGCCGTGTTCTCCATTCATCCTGAGACGGTTGATTTGATTGCCGCGGTGGATGCCAATATTAACAGCCTGGAGGACCTCAAGGGCAAGCGCATCAACATCGGAAACGTCGGCTCCGGCTACCGCAAAAATGCCATCGATGCCTTGATGGCCAATGGTCTGGATTACGATAAGGATTTTCACGCCGAGAGCCTGAAAGCTGCCGAAGCTCCCGGACTGATCCAGGATGGCCGGCTCGACGCCGCCTTTTATACGGTGGGACATCCCAGCGGCTACTACAAAGAAGCCACCTCCGGCAAGCGCAAAGTGAAATTTGTCCCCATTACCAATATCGAAAGCCTGCTGGAAAAATACCCCTACTATGCCAAAGCGGTCACCCAGGTGACAAAACACTACCCCGGAGCAGGCAACGATGAAGATGTCCCAACCTTTGGCGTTAAGGCTACTTTCGTGACTTCCGTCAAGGTGCCGGACGAAGTTGTTTACGCGATTACCAAGGAAGTGTTTGACAATTTCGAACAGTTCAAAAAACTGCATCCCGCTTACGGCGGATTGACCAAGGAAAACATGCTCGACGGTCTGTCCGCTCCCATCCACCCGGGGGCTATGAAATATTACAAAGAAGTCGGACTGAAGTAGCACGGTAAATATGGAAAAGGGCGGCGGCTCAAGGCCGCTGCCCTTCTTACCAGCTGATTTGTGATTTTTAGCGATGACGACACCAACGCCTTAAAAAACACCGGGTGATCTGGTACAGTCATCCAGCCTGATCTTTGAGATTTTGCGATATCCCCAATTACCACGCCCTGAAAAATAGCCATACCAGGAGTGTATTACCCAAATTTGTTTCTTGAATCTGATGATAAAATTGGGCAGGGCCAGGGCGGGTTAATTGGATCCAAACAGGGAATCTAGGTGGGCCCAATGACGAATAATCACGACATAGAGCAAAAAGATGAGGGACTTGAAGTTGCCCGGAAAATGGCCGAAGAGGAGGAAGGCGTTGCCAGACGACCCACCGGCCCCACGAAATGGGTGATCCCGACCATCGGGGTGATCTGGTCATTTTTCCAGCTTTCGATTGCCAGCTGGTGGATATTAGACACGGTGTTTATCCGCTCCATCCACCTGGGATTCGCCCTGCTGATCGTTTATTTAAACTACCCCGTTTTCAAGGAAACCCGGTTCGGCCTCAAATTTCTTTCCATTAAAAATCGGATCCCGATCTGGGATTTCGTGATTGCCATCATTGCCTGTTTTTCTGCCGTTTATATTGCCGTTGACTATGCAGGAATCAATGAACGCTACGGCTCACCCATTACACGCGATCTGATAATCGGCCTTATCCTGCTGCTGATGCTGCTCGAAGCCTCCCGGCGAGTCATCGGTCCGGCCCTGTCGGTGATTGCCACTTTTTTTTGTCTCTATGCTTTTTTCGGGCCCCACATGCCCGATATCATTGCTTTTAAGGGGGTGTCGGTCAGTCGCTTTATCGGCCAGATCACGATGTCCACCGAAGGGATTTACGGTATTCCTCTGGATGTGTCGGCTACTATTGTTTTTTTGTTCGTGCTATTCGGCGCCATGCTGGAAAAGGCCGGTGCCGGTCACTATTTTATTCAACTCGCCCTGAGTATTTTGGGCGGATATAAGGGTGGTCCGGCCAAAGCGGCGGTCATGGGCAGCGGGTTCACCGGTCTGGTTTCAGGCTCCAGTATCGCCAACATCGTCACGACCGGGACATTTACAATCCCGTTGATGAAAAAGGTCGGCTACCCGCCCACAAAGGCTGCCGCAGTTGAGGTTGCCGCCAGCACGGACGGACAGCTGGCACCACCGATTATGGGGGCTGCGGCCTTCATTATTGCCGAATATGTCAACGTTCCCTATATCGAAGTCATCAAGGCCGCCGCAGTTCCCGCGTTTGCCTCTTACGCCGCCCTATTCTACATCACTCATATCGAGGCCTCCAAACTGGGATTGCGAGGCCTGTCGCGCGATGAACTGCCCCAGTTTTTCAAGACCTTGCTCAGTGGCGTACATTTTCTGATACCGATTGGGATGCTGCTGTATGAACTGATCATCGTGCGCCATTCGGCGGAGTTAGCCGCATTTAATGCCATCTGGCTGATGGCTATCATTATGTTGCTGCAGGATCCGGTGAAAGCCTATTTAAAGAAGGAGCCCATTGGTCCGGCCTTTAAACACAGCATCGTCCAGATCTTCTCGGCCCTGGCCACCGGTGCCAGAAACATGTGTTCCGTTGCCCTGGCCACGGCAGCCGCCGGCATTATCGTGGGCGTGGTTGCCATGGGACTCGGCGGGTTAATCACCGAGGTTATTGACGTTCTGTCCGGCGGCAACATCTTCCTGCTGCTGACCATAACCGCAGTTGCCAGTTTAGTTATCGGAATGGGACTGCCCACGACGGCTACTTACATCGTGATGGCCTCCTTAACGGCGCCGGTCATCGTTGAAGTCGGCGGCTATATGGATTTTATCGTGCCCCTGATGGCCGCCCATCTGTTCTGCTTTTATTTCGGAATTCTGGCCGACGATACGCCACCGGTGGGTCTGGCAGCTTATGCCGCGGCAGCGATCGCCAAATCGCCACCCATCCCGACCGGATTGCAGGGCTTTATGTACGATATTCGTACTGCCATATTACCCTTCATGTTCATTTTTAATTCGGACCTGATTTTGCATAATATCAACAGCTGGCCCCAGGGGCTGCTCATATTCGCGATGGCCTGCATCGGTAATTTCGCCTTTGCATCCGCTACCCAGGGCTGGTTTGTGGCCAAAAATAAATTTTACGAAATACCGTTATTTCTATTCGTAACGTTGAACTTAATGCGGCCGGATCTGATTGCACGTTGGCTAGGCCTGCCCCATGGTCAGCGATACTGGACCTATCTGATTGGTCTGGCCATATTTGGACTGCTCTATATCATGCAACGGCCGCGAACCCCGAAGCCGGCTGCTGCGGTGGCCGCCGCTTAGTCGACGCCGCCGATTGCCTGTTGCTGAATGACTAGAGCCTTTTCGAAAAATGTGGGGGAAAGGTAAATACCGGATGGAAACTAACTAGGGTTAGCTAGGAGTTGATAAGATGGATCCTATAAAAAAAATCATGGCTGCCGTCGTATATACGGAACACGCTGAAGGCCTTATAGCCTTTGCGGCTCAAATAGCTGAAAGCATGAATGCCGAGTTGATCATTGTCAACATCATAAATGTGCGGGATATGGAAGCTGTCGGCTCAATTGCCGCTATGGGATATGAGGTTGATGGAGATCATTACGTATCCGGCATCGAAGCGGAACGCCGGCAGGCCCTTGATGATATTCTGACCAGAATTTCATTTCCGGCGGATAGGATTAGCGCTATTTTTCAACTTGGGCATCCGGTTGATGAGATACTGAAAATAGCTATGCAGGAAAAAGTTGATTTAATGGTGATGGGGATCAAAGGTCGTTCAGATCTTAGTCAAATTCTGGTTGGATCCGTGGCGGAGAGGATTTTCAGACGCTCTCCCGTTCCCATTGTATCTTATCGCGATGAAAAAAGTGTCGCACGGTTGAAGAAGCAAGTTGGTATTAAGTAAAGGTTGAACGGTTTCTAACCTTTTTTCTGGGGCAGCTATCCCGAAAGGAGGGCAAGATGTTCAGACATCTTTTACTAAAGCTCGCCATCATCGTGGTTGCAATCGTTTATAATTTTTTCCCGGTGCTTGCAGGTGAGCGTTTCACGGACAATGGTGATGGCACGATTACCGATCATGAACTCAATCTGATGTGGTCGAAGACGGATAACAACGGGAATATCGACTGGAATCAGGCCGAGAAATGGTCAAAATACACCTTCCCTTACAGCCTTCCGAAAAGATATGAAAACTGGCGCCTGCCAACCCTGAAGGAACTCCAGAGCCTGGTGAAAAAGGATAAAAATTTTAAAGGATATGAGACTGATTGTGGTCAGTGGGTCAAGACCATCCCGCAGATACAGCTGAGCTGCGGCTGGATCTGGACCTCGGAGTCGGATGCCCGGGCACCGACTGCGCGAATATTTAATTTCGACAATGTCTATCACTACACGGTTCGTAAAGTGCAAAGCCGGGGTTACCGGGCACTGCCGGTACGAGACCTCGAGTAGCATGGGGCAGATGAAGGCTAACGGAAGTGGGAAGTCGGAATGCGGAAGTCGGAAAAAGGTAGAAGTCGGGATTGCTTGAATTCGGAATGGGAAATGCGGTCTGTGACGAGCCTTTAGGCTGTGAGCTCAAGGTCGAACGGCTCAGTCGAATCGAAGTCGGAATTATTTGATTTGGGATATTGGAATAAAAATTTGCCGGTCGCAACTATAAAGTGAAAGTATGTCTTAGTAATTTAATTATATACGCCATATCCTCTACGGTCTGCCTTACCCCTATTGCCATGAGCCTAACGCCCTGAGTCTACACCATATACCCGATACCCGCTCTTTTCCAGCGACAGAAATCCAGGCCTCCAGCATCCAGAAACCAGAAGCCAGAATCGAGCATCGATCCCGAATTTTCCGACTTCCGCATTCCGACTTTCGCATTCAAATGATTTTGCCCCGGCAAAATCATTTTTGCGTTACCCGCAACACTTCTTCCATGGTCGTGATGCCCTCCAATACCTTCTCGAGACCGTCCTGCCGCAAGGAAGCCATTTTTTGTTTGGCGGCTTCATTTTTAATGAGGTTGGAGTCAAAGGTTTCGAGAATCAGGCCCTTCAATTGCTCGTTCAATACCATGATCTCAAATATTCCCAGGCGCCCCTTGTAGCCGGTACTGATACATCTTTCACATCCCACAGCTTTATAGATCCGGCTTTGGTTGAAGTCATTAGGAGAGACACCGATGCTTTTTAAATAAATGGTGCTGGGTTGGTATGCTTTTTTGCAGTTGTCACACAGCACCCTCACGAGTCGTTGGGCCGCTACGGCCAGTACGGATGAAGAAATTAAAAACGGCTCGACGCCCATGTCCACCAGTCGGGTAATCGCACTGGCGGAATCGTTGGTGTGCAGGGTGGAAAAAACCAAATGTCCGGTCAGCGCAGACTGGACTGCTATTCCCGCAGTTTCCTTATCGCGAACCTCACCGATCAGGATTACGTCCGGATCCTGGCGTACAATGGAGCGCAGACCCCGGGCAAAGGTCAAATCAATTTTAGGATTGACCTGGATTTGACTGATTCCTTTTATCTGATATTCAACCGGATCTTCGATTGTAATAATGTTAATATTCGGTTTGTTTATCGATTGCAAAACGGCATAAAGGGTAGTGGTTTTGCCACTGCCGGTGGGGCCGGTGACCAGAATGATACCATTGGGAGAATCCACTAGTTGTTTTATCAGTTTTAAGCGCTCTGGACTAAATCCCAGATCATTTAATTCCAGCAGGGAACCGGATTTGTTCAGAAGCCTTAGTACAACCCGTTCCCCGAAAGAGGTTGGAATGGTCGACACCCGCAGGTCGATATTTTGATCTCCCACCTTAACCTCAAAACGTCCATCCTGGGGCAGTCGTTTTTCGGCAATATTCATTTTCGCCATGACCTTGATGCGTGAGATCAGGGCGGGTTGGATCCATTTGGGCGGCGTCAGCAAATCGTACAGTATTCCGTCAACCCGGTAGCGCACGGTGAAGCTGTGTTGATATGGTTCAATATGGATATCACTGGCGCGGGCTTTGATGGATTGTGAAATTATGTGGTTCACCAGTTTGATAATCGGTGCTTCACTGGTGTCATCCAACAGATCGGCGGTTTCTTCAATTTCGCTGATGATGTCACTGCCGTTTTCCTCCATGTCCTGAACCAGTTGCTGGGCCGAATCCCGGCGCAGGTCATACTGCAGATTTATGGCGGATAGTATCGTTTCCCGTTCTGCCAGCACCAGTTTAAAATCGGTTAACTCCATCAGCCGCACCAGATCGTCAAGAGCATGAAAATTAAGGGGATCGTTTATCGCAACCACATATCCGGCCGGTGCGACCTGCTGATCGGAGTCATCCGAATCCAACGGTGTCAGGTCGCAATCCGAGGCAGATTTGGGTTTACGATACTCCAGGGGCACCATATTGAACTTTTTTAGAAATTGAATCGGAATTTTGTCGGTAAATTCCGATTCAGCATTTACCAGGGGCAACTTGGGCCAATAGGGCAAATTATATTGGATGCTAAACGCCGTGAGCAGTTGTTTTTCGGAAATGTTTTTCTGCTGAACCAGTATATCCCCGATGCGTCCGCCTTTATCCTGTCGGAGGCGTCGGGCTTCGGCCAGAGCGTCTTCATTCAGGTCGTATTGGTCGACCAGTATTTCTGCCAAATTTGCTCTCATGAATTAAATGCCTAAAGTTTAAAATGCCTAAATTGCCTAAAATTAAGGTGTTCCGTCTCTTTAATTTTTAATTATTTTTCAGCCACGAATGGACACGAATGATCACGAATTATTGCAATGGGCAAAGGCCGGGGCACTGATATTGAAAATAAAATTTGTGCTAATTCGTGATAATTTGTGGCTTCTTTTAATCTTCAATATCACTTCACCGGGGTTCGATCACAATGGTTTCCGGGCGGCTGGGTTCCTGGATTGGTTCGGAAATCGTTACCGATTCTTCCGGGGCTGAGTGCTTTTCATAATATTTGATTTCGCCGCCTTTAATCGTGTCAAGTTGATCTTTTTTTTGCTGGTAAATCCCTGCCGCTTCGCCCGGATTTTTGATAACCCTTGGAGTTAAAAATACGTAAAGATTGGTCTTAACGGTATCCTCTGAACGTTTCTTAAACAGCCAGCCCAAGATGGGAACATCGCCGAGCACCGGCACCTTATTTTCACTTTCGGTGGTCGTATCATCAATCAGGCCGCCGATCACGACGGTTTGCTGGTCCTTGATGATAACGGTGGTGTCCACGGTGCGCTTTAAGGTAACCGGGAGGGTGGATGAGGTTGTCAGCGTTTGTTGCCGATCGACGGCGGTGACCTCGAGATTGATCTGCATCCGGATCAGACGCCCCTCGGTGACATGGGGGGTGATCTTCAATGTTTTTCCAACATCTCGATATTCAAATGATTCAAAAGTACCCCCGGATACATCGGTGGTGGAGCGCGTCTGGAAGGGCCGGTTTTCGCCAACCGTGATTCGGGCCTCCTCGTTGTCGGTGGTCAGAATCTGGGGAGTTGATAGAATGCGAAAATCATCGTCGGTTTTAACGGCATTAATGATGGCTGAAATATTAGAGACATCGACTCCGGCGATATTAACCGGGTCGGTCAGCAAGCCGACAGTCATCCCGCCCTGCAATATTTCCTCCGGCTGCACAAAGCCATTTCTGAACCCGCCGCCGATCAGGGTGTCCTTGCCGTCAATCGAGGTCTCGCCAAATATCGACCAGTCGATACCAATATTAAAGCTTGTGGACATATCGACTTCCATGATTAGAGATTCGATGTATACCATGGATCTTGGGATATCCAATTTTTCAATGACATCCAACAGGACGTTATAGTCTTCTTTGTCGGCCATGATAATCAGGCTGTTAGTGGCCTTGTCGGGGGAGATTCTAACCTTGCCCGCCACGACTGACGGCGCTTTGGCCTGGGGCGCTTTGGCCCCTGTCTGCTGGGTCGGCAAATCCTGCAGGACTTTGGCCAGGTCTTCGGCGGTGGCATGCTTGCAGTAATAAACATGGATGCTGCCCTTGCCGCGCGGTGTTTCCCTGTCGATCATCGCAATCAGTCTTTTAATCCGCAGGCTGTCGACTTCACTGGTCAGCATGACAATCATATTGGTTCTTTCATCCGCTACCATGGTGAGTGTTTTTTGCGCAGCAGCCTTGCCCTTTTTGCGTGTCGGCTTGAAAACAGTGGACAATAGACCGACAAGTTTGCTTGCTTCCGCATATTCTACCGGGATTACGGATATTTGCTGACCGATGCCGGTAATGTCGATTTCTTTTAAAATTTTGATCAGCCGTTTGATGTTCGAATAAACATCCGTAATGATCAGGGTATTGGTCGGCGCATAGGCCAGTATTACGCTGCTTTTGGAAACCATCGGGGTAAACAGGCGTTTGATTTCCACCGGATCGGCATACCTCAGGGGGATCAGCTGGGTCACGATTTTATCTTCAGGACCCGACGACTCTTCTCTGAGTTTGGTCTCAATGCTTTTTGACCGTGCATCCGGCGAAGGAATAATTTTGACCACCTCACCGGATTGGACTGTCGTGAAACCGTGGACTTCCAGCACCGATTCAAACACTTTAAAAGCTTCATTCAGCGAAATTTTCGATGGTGATATGATCGTGACTTTGCCCTTAACCCGTTGATCGACCACAAAATTGGTGCCGGTCAATTCGCTCATGAACTTGATAAAGACATTAATGTCAACATTGTTGAAATCAATTGAGACGAATTGTTCCGAACCTTTTGCCTTGTTGGATTTGGCGCTGGTCTGCGCTGGAGTTGACAGAGCCGTAACGGCAACAATCAACAGAGCTGCTATCGCAACAAAAATGTATTTGGCGGTGATATTGGTTGAATTCATATGAGTCCCAAGGTTAAAACCAGTTAATATTCAATTTTCTAATTTCAATTTCCAATTCCGGATCTTCCGGGTTATGATTTTATTAAACCATGCTTTACCCCACTAAGGGGTTTATTATTCGATCGAATAATCCAACGTCTGTTCGCGTCCGCGCCGTTTTATTTGAAGTTGAATGTTGGATCCCGATGACAATTGTTCAACCACCTTGATGGCATCTTCAACGGATTCGATCGAATCTCCATTGAGACCGGTGATAACATCACCGTTTCTCAGGCGCATCTTTCTAAAAATGGCGTTAGGCTTAATACCGGTGATGGAAATTCCGGCCGGCTGACCGTTAACGATATGCGGTCGCAGGTTTGCCTGATCCATGAGTTGGCCCAGATTTTCCATCGCTTTTTCGATTTGCGCTCCTTTTAATTTTATTTTGCGGGGATAACTAGATACCGGCAGCTTGCGCGAACCGGTCGAGCTTGGAGTTCTCAGGCTTCGTTTGCTCGATCTACCACCTCTGCCCGAGCGAACTTCTTCCATGGCCAGAATTTCATCTTGATTATCAACTCTTAATACCACTTTTTCTCTTAAAATTAATTTAACGACCGCCTTTTGAATTGAATCCCCGGCCCGGTAGAGATTTTGTTCTCTGGCTTTGGTATCTTCGATGACTGCATAGGCTCGTTTATCTTGACCAGTGACCGTACCCCAGAGTTTTAATTTCAGATCGGTTTCCTTAAGATTATCAATATCGACCGCTTCGATCTTCGGCGCATCGGTGACGGGTTGGTTTCCCGAGTTGAAAATATTCCGATTTACGATCGCCTTATAATCCGTCAGCGGCGCAACGGTATATTCCACCTGTGGCGGCGGGCCGGTCTGATTCGATGTGATGCGGAAAGAATCGCCGTAGTCCAGTCGTGAAGTTATCAATGTGTAGAAGGTGTTCACACACAGGTAGACACCCATGGTGATGAGCAAAAAATTTGCTATGCTAAAGTAGCGATTGACCATAATGGATTAATTAAGTGAAAATCCGGGTTCTTCCAGGGTACCGTCAATTTTAAACTTAATTGCCGTTTGGCCGGATTTTTGTTTGCGTATTAAATTAACCGGTATGTCTTTTTCTATTTTCGCCAGAAAGACATGATGCGGTGCCACGGTTCCGTTTAAATTAAGCGCGTTTTTAGCGCGACCGTTTGCATTTAAATTAATTTTGCCGGCAATTTTAAGGTCCAGTTGACTTCCCGTGGCACTGAATCCTTTGATCACCAGATTCCGGTTTTGCAGCACCAGATCCGCGTCAATATTTTTGAACTCAAATCTATCTTGGTTGAATATGGCGGTGGCCAATTCCAACCGGCAGGCGGACATCGTCAGGCTGCCGGATAATTTTGGATTCGCACTTCCCACGGCATAGCTGAAATTGCCTCCCAGTCCGCCTGAAATGTCATGGTCGGACCATTGCTGCAGGGCGGATATCTGTTGTAGCTGGACATCGGCAATCTTGCCGTCGACTTTTATCCCCCCCTCTTTGGGATCGCTAATTTCTGCGCGGCCGCTCATGGTGCCGTCATAAAGGCGGCCGCTAAAGTTTACTGTAATTGTGTCACTGAACAGCGATCCCAGCCCGGGCATAACTTTCAGGCTTTCTACCTCCAATACGGCCATATTCCGATGAGCAATATCAACCTCATGCAGCTTAATGCCCGGCGGCAGCACAGGACTTATCCGATCAATGGTGACCTTAACATCGGGATTTGCCTGACTCAATCGATAGGCCAGGTAGCCCTTCAGCATATCGGAGGGGAAAAGATACCATAGAAAAAACAGTGTGATGCCGACGATATAGGCCGCGTACAGTAATGTCGTTTTGTTTGGTTTCATGCTAAATTTCAGTTTTTGCCACAATGGCAGCAGCGAAAAAGGTTTCAGTGTTCAGGTGTCAGGAGCCGGACTGAGACCTGAAACCCGACACCTGGTACCTATATCTCCACCGTCTCCACCTGCAATACGGCAGTGATCAGCCCCTGTTTTTTATCCTTTTTGGTAATCGAAATTTTTTTGATGTCGACCATATTCTTGGAGGTTTCAACTTTGTAAAGGTAATTTGTCAATTGCTCCAGGGTAATGGCATCCAGTTTCATTTCCACCCGCGAAAGTTTGTAGGGGCTATTTTTTTGAACCTTTTTGGTGGGTTTCATGTTGGTGATGCGATCCTTGATGCCAGCTTCTCCGGCTAACTGATTCAGAAAAGCATACAAGGTGAATCCTTTTTGCCGTTTGCGAAAGCGTGATTGGGATAGAGTTGCCTTTTGCGTCAGGCCGTCATACTGCGCTTGCCACTGCCGCATTTGTTCGAGCATAACTGATTTGGCTTGCAATTTTTTTTTCTTTTGCTCCGTTTTGCTGAATAACGGCTCGATAATAAATTGGGCGATCAGAAAAATACTGAGAACGCCGGTTGCGATCATAATTGCGTATCGTTCGCGCTTATTGAGTTTGTTAAATTTTGCCAGCAGGGTCATGCTTACAACTCCACTTTCAGCACGAATCGGACTTCGTTGCCGGAACGGTCAAGATTGGTGGAACTGATGGTTACTTTTTTAAAAAATTCGACTTGTTCCAGTTTGCTTTTAATGTCGTTCGGCGATTCAAAGTCGTCTGTGGTGCCTGAAATTATTACAGTTTCCGGTGAGATGACCATGCGGGTAACATCGACTTTGATACTGTCCGGAATACGTTGACTGATGCTGTTTAATATATCGATGCTGCGGATGTGGGGTCCGACAGTCGATTGAGAGACGACACTTTTTTTCGCTTCCTGCACGTTGACCTGCATTTCCCGGTGCGGATCGACAATCCGTTTTGCCTCCGGAAAGGTTGCCTTATAGACGCCGGTTATTTGTTGATCAAGGCGATCGAGCCTGCGGTTTAAAGTGTAACTTTCCATGACCGCACTAACAAAAAATAGGACCAGTACCGCCGCAGCCAGTATTCCGGTTTTAATCCATTTTTTTTTGTGTTTGATAAATAATTTCTTGGCAGCGAATTGATCTTTATGAAAATTCAGCCCTTTGATTCCTTCAATTGCCATTAGCGCGAGAGCCAGGGCATTGTCCATCAATGGCGCATTCCAGGGTTTGGTGTTTTCGCTGTCCATTTCAATGTTCAGGCGGTCGGCAAAATTTAATCGATTGATCGGAATATTCAAAACTTTGGCGACGTCATTATCTAAACCGGCGCCATTTAAACCCGCGCCGGTTACGACGATGTCCAGTGGGTTAAACTCTGTTTGACTCAGTTCATCATAGGCTGCCAGAGTGCGCTGGACGAAGGCACCCAGAATTCCGGCCCGGTTATCGGCCGCCGCCGGTGTCATAAACGATCGGATAAGCTGTAGCCGCCCCCCGCTGACAATGAACAGGCTGCTGGACGCATTTCCGATTTCCAAAACCATTCGGTCTTCACCCGGGTCAGCCTGGCTGGCCAGGCACATGGCCGAGGGCAGGCCGCCGACGGTTACCATTTCCGGATCGATTTTTAATTCGGCCAGCGATTTAATGTAGGGGATCAGTTCGGTCCTGGGTACCGCAACCGCAATAATTTCGCTGTGATCATCCGGTCCGGCTGACTCCAGATCGATATAATCAATTTCCAGGTCATCAATCGGGTAGGGGACGGTTGGCTCCAGTTCAAACGGCAGAACCATCCGAATCTTTTTAGCATCTTTAAAGGGGACCTGCAGAATCCTAAAGGAGAAATGATCGGCGGAAATCGAAACCACACATTCACAACCGCTGGGATCAATCTCATTACGCAGCATATTCAGGGCTGCTTTGAAACTATTTTCGCCCTCCTCAGCTTCGGGAAGCGGAATGTGTGCATGGGCATCAATCAAGTTTTCACGCAAACTGGTCTTTACCAGCACCGCGGAAACGGACTCCCTGCGTATGTCTATACCAAGAACTTTTCTGCTCATTGGGTTTTCCAGCTTAACACTTTACACGTCCATTTACGGGATTCAGGATTTTGTACCCGCTGTACAACCGTGATAACGGATGTTTTGTTCGCATTGTTGGCAGCTTCTGATTTTATGCGAAATACGTCACTGGCTATGGTAACCAGGTTGGCATTAATGGCGACATCACCAAGACCTGCTATTTCTTTATACCACTTAGGGTTTGAAAAGTCATTGTTATCTTTATCTGCCGCCGCTTCCTGGCGATATTCAACGATTGCCTGGGCCAGGTCTTGATTTTCGAGTCCCAACAGGGCGGCCAGCACCGGCGCATCCGCTGTGTTAATGTTAATTCTTCCCGGCCAGTTGAAAGCGGTTCCAGCGCCCACCGTCATACCGTGAACGGTCATAAAACTTTCCAGGCCCGGGGCATCCTGGCTGTCCTTAAAGATCTGAGGTGTAATGCCTTTTATCAGCAACAGTTCGTTTAAATCCTGCATCGGGCCGTTGCGGCTGGCATACGGCGGATCAAGATCTTCATAGTAGCTGGACTCTGCTCCGCTTAATCCGGTGGTTGCATCATCGTCAGCACTATCAAGCCAGTCTTTAACTGAATTGACGATCGCCACCGGATCGCTGTCATCCTGCAGGTCTTCTTCATCCCTGATATATCTTAAAAATTGATCCCACAGCAGAACCTGAGCTGGATTGAATTGATGGCTGTCAGGGAATTGCACCAGCGCATTGACCTGAATTTTACTCAGTTCATCAGTGATTGTAACGGCCAGTTTGCCCGCTTCAAATGGTATCTCCTGAATCAGTTCATCAATTATTTCCGGATTCGCCCAATCCTCGTTTAAGGCATCAAAATTGGAATCCAGTTTATCTTGGACCAGCAGTGCCATGGCGATTTGAACCCCCGATGATGCCATATAAGAAAGTGTCAATCGGTCACGCGCAGCAGCAGTAGAAAGGACCGCAAAACGGGCTCTGCGGTTGTATTCGAGAGCCGCCGCCACCAAAATCGTTGTAACCGAAATTGTAATCAGCAGCGCAATCCCGCGGTTGTTTTGTGCAACATTTAATAATTTCACGCCAGTCTAAATCCTTGAGCCCAATTCGTTGATCTGAATCATTCCAACTTTTGGCGGTGAACCGCCAACCGAACCGTCGTTTCAAAGGTGTATGAATTGGAATCATTTCCAATTTCAAGCTGAATGCCGATGGCTGTTGGGGTTGCATGATCATAGTCGTCTGTATCGGAATTCCACTCCTCGGACTCTCGGCCTTCGGCGTCATAATATTTAAATGCCAATGATTTGACATGTTGGCACAGTACCGGATCGTCGCCCTTTTGCTCAAATGGCGGATACGAAAATAGATGGTCTGCTCGTTGCAGTGCCAGCTGACCGTCTGTCTTGCTCCGAACGTAGTAAACTATCTCGGCGATTCCGCCGCGGCTGGTATCGTCTAAAGGTATATGCGCACTGCTTGTGAATCTTAAAATTGCAAAATTTGTGCCACCGACATCGGCATTGGAACCCACTATACGATAGATGTCGGGGGGATCGTCAAATTCAGGTTTTTTGTAAAATGGGGGCTGTGTGACATACAGGGCATTGAGATCGAGTGACATGCGGTTCAGGCAATTTTTAGCCATTGCATAATATTTTCCACTGTTTTCGAGTGTATCCGTCGTCGAAAATACTGCATTAAAGGATCCCAAAATGGTGGACACCACAATTGCCAGAATCAAAAA
>Ga0056116_1000403_pt1 | contig 14628 bp, 9 predicted proteins | sample WorMetOlspDAHAB2_FD_67352 | JGI IMG/M metagenome (GOLD analysis project Ga0056116, IMG submission 67352) | Marine gutless worms symbiont microbial communities from Max Planck institute for Marine Microbiology, Germany - Olavius sp. DAHAB.2 ...
ATATTTACCCCGAGTTTGTTAACGTTTAATAAAATGCAATTTTTTTTAAAAAATGCCATTGTTCTGAACTTGTGATCATTCGACATAATAGTGGTCTCATTTATAAGGATAAGGACCACATTTTGCTAACAAAGTTTTGGCATGTCGCTTAAAAACTTTTAAATGAAATAAACGTAAAATACGTATTCTTGAACACTCAGTGCATGATGTAGTGTTTATCAAAACTAGTTCTTTTTGTTAGTAGCCAAGTAGGCCTACATAGTGGTCCTAAAAGTAAATCCACTGCCGAATAATCAAATAAATCGTATTAAAATTGTATTAAAATTTACAACTGCCAATAAAGCTGGATTTCTGAGTTAACTTTGAGTGTACAAGAAGCACTACAATATCATAAGTTGGCGGTATTAAATATTCTATACATGACCTAATTTGTGACATTATCAGTTACTGTGCTTGAAGCTGCGGTGTCAATCTTAACCGACAGCTTAAGAAAAGAAAAAAGATGCGACTGAAAAATTTTTACACGAAGTTTCTTCTAAAGGGTGGTCCAGGAGTGGATTTCACCGCTTGCTAAAACAAAGTGGTGCAAGAAGGGATCGCTGACATCAATTACACAGCGTTGCGGGAAAAGCATAGTAATATTACTGAAGCTACTAATTAGGTCACATGTAATAAATGTCACTGGTATTAGAGTGGTTCTTTGGTACTTTCAATGATGAAATAAAAAATAAAATGTCATTGGCAGGTTTTAATATGATTTAATGAGAGTTACTGATATTACGGAAGGGGTTTACTTTTTGGACCTCCCTGTATTTCACCTTCCTAGCGAGCCCAAGAAAGGGTTGACGAAGTAGTCTGGCGTCTAAAATTATTTTCGATCACAGCCTTTGTCTCAGTTCTGGATGGCAGGCTTGCAGCAGATGACACCAAGTTCTCATTTGAATACTGTATCGAAATTTCACACGTGTGCAGTATCCAGCATACTGTTGCTTTATATTTGTTAAATGTATGCTTTAAACAGAACAGTGTGACGATTTTACATTTCATAAATGCTTACGAAGTAATGCAACTGGTTATCTCCATTACTGCGAAATCTTCAGACGAAAGTTCATTGTGTAACACTTTCTGTTGTAGCAAATGTTCAGATATTCGCTTAAAACACAACGCGCGCGCATAGTAAAATGTTGCAAGAGATGATTACAGACGATGGACAGCAGAGATTATTGTAAGATCAATTAAGTCACAATTAAACGGAAATAAGTAGTCTTGCAAGAAATATGGAGATGCACGTGCTTACCATGCGTATTTCACTGATGGAGCTAATATCGTTGATATTCATATTGATGAACACATCGAGTGGTCTACCTACACGACCAGCAACATCAGCAGCTGCAACTGCCAGTTATACCGGAACATGCACCGACCACCATCAACTCGACACTAGATCATCGGTGTAAGCTATCAGGAAGCGGAGACCGGGGAGAAACATTCCCACAGTCCAGGAGTGGGGTAACTACAAATCTCTCTACGTAATTGTTTATCTGTCAGAAATCCGAATCATCTAGAGTTTCTGTTGTTGTTTTCCCACCATACTTGACATCTTATATTAATAATAAATTTAGAACGATGAATGCATATATAAAAATCTACAAGTCTCCGGCAATGTGGCGATAATTTTTTGGTCTGTTGTATCTGGTTGTACTGTACGAACATCGAATCGACTAATCAATCAACAAATCAAGTCATATCAATCAATTTGCACCAGACCACACAAATCCATAATCAGACCTAATCCATTTTTATAATTTTCCATGTCTGGATCAACTTATATTGCGTTTCAGATATTTTTTTTCTCTTTCGTCAGACTCGCCGTTCATCACTCCTTCAATTTTCACTTCAGGCTTAAAGCTGGCCGTTTCGTAAATCACTCAATGTCATACAGCGCACAAGCTGCAGTGCCAACTCCAATGGACCATGAAGGCCCAACCGCAAAGGACTGCGCCTTACTCTATTCGAGCGCAGCACTCACGGCCATTTTATGTACAATTCTTTTAAACATTTATGCTGCATTCGCTGCGTTGCGCAATAAACGATGTTATTTTTGCATCGCATAGTTTATTATTATATGGTTCCCAAGATTTCGTATTTGGTCGAACTCCCAAGCCAATCCGGCGCTGCGTCCATGCACGCCGTCCGACGCACCAACCGGGAGCGGCGGCGGTGCGGGTGGTCAAGCTTGCGAGACATCGGCCATGCGTGGCTAAGACCGAACGGCCCGGTCAAGCGACGCGAATTACAGGATCACTGCCAACGCGAGACGTTGACCGATGTCGACATTATACACAAGTCGTAGATTTGTCCGACAAGTTTATACTCATCTGACGACGCTTTTATCACTTGTGTTCAGCCGACGCAATACTTTTATAGTTTTATGTTTTCATTCGGTATTTTGCGCATAACCACAGCCGTTCCGATCTGTATACTTATTTTTTATCAATACGTAATGCCAGCAGAAATGAATGGGCCAGTGTGGCCTCCTTTTGCGAAGTCATGGTTTACTGTTTATGCGACATCGTTCTTTGACGCTTATCCGCGAGTTACACGCAACATTGGCAATATTTCTGCCGGTTTTGCCTTTAGAAATAATGGTTAGCCTATGTCAGGAAGTGCGGGATGACAACAGGAGGAGAAACAGGTGACGACGGCAGATGGACTGCAATGCACAGTGTGGCCTCCGAAGGGACGGTACACACCGAAAAAGTGCAAGTGAAGGAAATGACATTTGTTCAAGTATCTATATTCGATCCGCGCGACGCGTATAGACCAGGCCACGCGAGGCGAATGACGCTGTGAATCAATTCACATTGATTTAGTAGCCTCGTTCTATTGTGAGTAAGGTCCACAGAGATCGTTATAGTGAAGTTGTAGAACTGAATCCAACAACGGACTGCTCGTCTTTATTGCGTGATAAATGTGATGCAGGCCTACTCGGCAGGATTGAATGTACAGGATGGTCCAAAACAGCGTTTGCACCGTATACATCAGGCAGAGTACTCTGTGCCAAATCAGTCGATTTTATTTAAGTGCTTTCAAGTTTTTATACAGTTTTAACCACGAATATATTCTGTACACGATCGTAAGATATTCCACTTTGCCCTAAATGCATGCGCGGTTGCGCGCACTACCTAATAAAACTAAAAGGCACACGAAACCAAAATGGAAAATACTGTTAGTTAACAACATTTGATCCTGAACACAAAGCAATTGCCAAAATTCAGTGCAACAATAACAAAAAGCGACTTTTCATAACCGTCAACACAAGACAACAAGAGATATGTGTCACTGATGACTGCTTCTATCAGATAGTTTACCACGTGGGCTACGCATTTAAGAAGATATCTGATGTCGTTCTGTTTTATAATGAGATTATTTTCACGTGTTTAACAGTCGGTTAATTCGACAGTTGCTACCAGAATACATGCTTTCGTTTTTCTTAAACCACCGGGGAGTAAGACGCATCATCGAGCAGTTCAGCCTCACCTATATATGCAGTCTGACAGAAATGTAAACTATACATATGAGTGGGGGATGGGTGTCAGAGTAGAGAATATACAGGTGGCCCAAAAAGTAAGCCACTTGCCGATTTATCAATAAATCTTACTAAAACCGTTAATAATGGTAGACTTTTTCATGAAATTTGAGTGTAAAATAAACTGTAGAGTATTATAAGTTAATATTAAATATTCTATGCGTGGTCTAGTTTGTGACGTCATCAATTACTGTGTTTGAAGGTGCGATCATGTGGGTAAAATATGGTTAACATGTTACATGATAAAATCGTGACTGAAAACCTGAAAAAGATAAACGATGGTAATAAAAGAATTTTTTTCACAAATTTCCATCTAAAAGATGGTTTAGGAGTGGAATTCACAGATACGAAGGCGCAATTATGAAAAAAGGGTCGCTGACGTCATTTGTTATATGACGCATATCGCATGCAGTTTTGCGCCTCATGCACAGTAATTGACGTCACCAATTAGGTCACTCATAGAATATTTAATACCAGTGATAACATTATTGTTATTGACTGACACTTTAATTTGAAGAAAAAAATCTAATCTCATTGGCAGGCTTTAATACGACTTGTTGATGATTCTGTAGTGGCTACTTGTTTGAGCCACCCTGCCCCAATATTAGACCTATTATTGTCCCGTTGAACATCAGCTATACATGTACTTAGCTTTATATTCAGAATGAGAGCCTTGAACTTGGTTTTACAGTTCCGTCCAATGATGATAGAGTGTATATTTGTCGTGCGACACAGCGGTCTGAGGTTGAACTATCTGTATAATTGCTTGAGAAAAGGTTGCTTACATAATCAATATAAGGCCGCAAAAGACCGCTAAAGTGTCGACAGAAAAGAGTAATGTGAATCATCAGCCATGCTACCACAACGGACAAAGGGAGTAAATAACGAGAATGGTATACACGCTACCTCTATGCTGTCACTGAGCTGTTCATAGAGGGTTAATGGAATGGCTATGATATCGTTTCTGCAGTCGTCTGACAATGCAGCCGACTTTAATGCGAGACCATATCGACGACGGTGGGTCGAGGCAGAACGGATGGTCGATCGAAAGAAGAGCGTTAAATGAACCCGAAGAACGATAATAGCCCAGTGCTATGATAGTAATAACAAAGATAATCGTTTTTATCACCGGAGTCGGCGCCTGGCCTCGAGCGACTGTTGTAACGCGACTCGTCAAACATGTCTTCGATGAGTTCCGACATGGCGCGAGACTTGGACCTACGCGTGCACATTCTCACAATTACACTTTCATCGGCGTGTAATGACGTCATTCAACTGAGCGTGATTAAACCACGCCGCCATTTTGGAGGTACACTTAATGCGAACAAAGGGTACGTTAAAATGCGGAAATCTGTTATTTTTATGCCAATTAATGTTATCCGCAGACTGTGTGTTTCGACTGTGGGTATAATTCCACGCCCGACAGTGAGCATAGTATACGCAAGTTTACGATGTTACACTGCTGCAGGTACAGACCTTCAACATGGCTGCTGTGCATGACTATTGTAGACGGAATTACGTCAGTTACCCCTTTAATTAAATTCAAATTTGTATGCCCACACACCCACAACAATCATCGAGACAAAAGAAATTTACTGACTTTCAATATTACCGTCTTAAGCAACGCGTGTGTATTTGTTACGAACCCGCTATTTCAAATGCATTTACATAGGAGAAATTATCGCTAGCTTCTTCATCCCCAATTATCACTGTTAAATGGGCGTCAAACTGGCGGTAAAAGTAGAGCATCTAACTGGGCAAAGCCCAAACTGATGACATTTCGTGGTTTATGAAAGACAGTTCTATAGCTGACCATTTGGTCAACTATTTGGTCTCATTTGTAATTTATAGCCAATTTGTAATTTGATGAGTAGTTTTCATAATTATATATAGGGCCTATTGCATTAAATTTAATTTTAATTTGATAAATGTTAATCAAATCTTACGAAAAGCTGTGTGCATCTTAAGAAGACCCATTTCTTCACAACGAAAAGTATGGACCATAAAACATATGTTGTTCCCTCCCTTCAATCAAAAATGTAGGGGGCATGTTTTCCTGTCCACGCCACCCTATAACCGACGCCATGTATTAAAATTGTGTGAATTCATGTACACAAAACTAAGCTGATATGTTACGCTGTTTGGCATAAATAATGAAAATTCTGTAACAACAAGTGAGTAAAAATGATGAATTAAAATGAAAACAATTGAATGAAAAGTATTGAGCTATACATGTAACATTAGATAATGGGGTTTTGTTTAAATTCTGCAGTGGACGTTTACCTCCTCAAATAATTCAGTTAACGATGTTTCAGAATCTCAACATTAATATAATAACCTGAAATATATGGTTATGTGACATTTCATCGCGCGACAGTTAATCAGAGCGAGACTTATCCGCAGCAACAGATAATCGGGCGACACTTAATAGGGCGACGTTTAATCGGGCGTATGAAAGAAAAGGGACAAAAGTAACTAAAACTCACATGAAACACATATCCTACCACGAACACAGTGAACATATTGACTACTGACTATACTAAAAGTTACAGTACCACATGTCTATGCGTGCGACAAGTACGCAGTTAAACGAAGATACACAATACTTCAGCTCGACCACAGGCTGCAACTGCTTGCGCAACACGATCGTTCAGTGCAACAGTACTTTTTGCAGATGGTTGACTTACTCCAGTCGTAACCGGTACATTTAGTGCTTTGATAACTGTGACTGGCTCCTTACACAAGAAGCAGGCACTTTATATAATTAGTTAGGCCTACTGGTTCAATGCTAATGGTGATTCGTCGGGGGCGACTGAAAACGCGGGACCTGCATGACATCGCGAGACTGGACAACGCGAGACCATATAAAGAGAATGGACATCGAGAGACTTGTTTCAGTGTTCGAGTAGCTGCTCCCTACTATTTTTGTTTGCTGCTTGGGGTATTATGAGCTGCATATTATGTCAGTTTCTAATAGTTTTCTGTGCGTCCTATTGTATACCGTCTACGTGTTTTATGTCTATTGATGAGACAAAGTATGTAACGCATGAAATAAACTAATCCGTGAAATCACGGCGTCATAGTTGTAAAAACCATCAAGTGCATACTTATGAGACACATGTAGTGTGCATGGGTAGTTAGTGACGGAATGATTTCATACGCCAATGATGGAGTGTTGGTAATAAAAATAAGTGATGATGATTATTTATTAGATGTGACATAATGTCGTAGGCGACGCCATAAACCATATCCGCACGACAAACAGGGCATCCCACATCTGACATGCGCATAACACAAGAGTCACAGAACCGCACATTTCTGCGCGGCACCAGTGCGAAGCCAGCACGTGGCTGCATGAGGCACACATCGCAGCAGTCGTCAGAGGCTGATGCAGCTGCTGCTGTTGCCAATTCCGACGCCCCTGAAGTTGTTGCTGCTGGCACGGGCGCCTGACTGTCCTTGTACTCGCTGCTGCTGCTGTTGTCGTCCCGCGGCTGTAGGGACTCCGTATGAGAGCCGACATCTCCAGTCGTAAAAATGCTTGGAAATCGTTCATCAAGCAATTCTCGAAAAATCTAAATAATGCAGTGCTAATTGTTATACCTCTAAAATCATCATATGCCGTGGCTTTAGATCGACATTGTTAGTGGAAATAGGGGCCTATATGTACTAGAAATCAGCCAATGCTCCCACACCACTGTTCGACCTGGTGCCGCGTTGTCCAGTCTCGCGATGTCAGGTCTCGCGATTTCAGTGCTCCCATTCGTCGTCCAGGTATGCCTACAAGTTTAGTTGCTGTGCTGGACACATGGACGACTGCCCGTGCGATGAAGTTTCTCTACAAGGAAATATGTAGGTTACTCAAATCTTAGGCCATGTACATTTTGATACGATAAATGAACTCACATGCTGTTGGCATGGCAGACTTGTCGACGACTTAACATCGACATCATAGTGACAAATATTGCGAGCCAAATAGACCTCAGTCGCCGCCGACTGCTGTCATGTCGTGTCTCCATGACCGCCGTCGCTGTAATAGTTGCACATTACGACAGATCACGTCCGTCAGTAATTGCGACGATTATAATGACATCGACGCACGAACTAAACGAGAGCCGGACACAGGGTCACGTGTGGGGAGGTATTATGTGTCGAGGCATAGACCTAGAGTGCATTTCTCCTGTAAAATTGCTTCGATGTTTTATCAGTTAAAGAGAATTTTATTACAAAAAATAACTTAATTTACAACTACTACGACAGCTTATCGCAGTTTTCACCAATTTGCCGTTCTGTTTAGACAATATATTCTGATGCTACAATTGGATTTTATATAGCAGCGACTGAAATAGCACAATGCATAATTTTTTTCTGCAATAGATAATTGGTGGCAGTGGCTATGAACACGGCTAGATATAATGGCTTTGAAAATCGCGCCATAAATTTTTCATTCAGATGATGTCTTTCACCTTCCGCTGCCCATTTCACTGTTTTTTTTCGTTGATTAACAGCAGACAGCTTCATCGATATCCTTTTTCATACGCGCACATGTCAATGAGGCGCTCTTTCAAGTCGCTTGCATTGTGCTTGTGCATACGTTTATGCATAGGCCAAATCTCCTAATTTTGCCACTTGTTTTACATTTGCGTGCAAATGCCCGCGCATCGACTTTATGCTTCATTCGGTTTCGATGTCACCCTGTTTAGTTCCCACGTAAAGTAGCTCGATTATTATAAGTAAAGTGTAACATTCCGAAACCTTTTGTGATATCCAAAGTCGACAATTTCCTACGATAGTCTCCATCGTACGCTTTTTGTTTAATGGTCAAATAATTAAAAGTATATACACATTATGGTCTAAACTATATAAGAGCCATATATATAGCGAAAACATATATGTAATATACCCGAAAACGCCTGGTATAGGCTATGACTCAGCAAGGAAACGACGAGACGGCTGTCTACGAGGGAAGTTGGTGGCGGCGATTTATATGCGGCACCGGCAAACAGTTCCATGGCAATAACATCGCCTGAAGTCCCATTAGTTTCTGAAATCGTACGAGGTTTGCATTTAGATGTAGTGCGGCTTTAATGGCGCTGTTCTTCCGTTCACGTGAATGACTCTGCGACATTGACCTTCATCTCACTAATACCGCCATTATTATTGTCCCCGCGCAGAATTTTCCAATGGCTTGTTGAACTATAGGAGCCTAGAAATGCCGGCGAACAAGATTTCTCACGAGTGAACACGCCAGCGCAATGTAGGCTGCCAATTATCACATTGTGTGCCTTTGTATTGGACTTAGTGATTAAGGGACAGGTTAAATTAAACGATAACTACAGTATATTGCTCAATTACGTATAACATAATAAAACTTTATTTACCGCGCAGCATGCAGCTGTGAATGCGAAAGAATCAGTCGGCGTTGTTCTGTGTCCTCGAAATCAACCACCATAATTACCTATCTACCACCACGACATCAGGTATAGCCTGGGCTATACTCGACGCCTGACGACGTCGCGTGCCTTGCGGCCACACGAAACTTGTGTGCAGTTAGGCGACTCGAGTCCAGCTAAACTGCCAAGTGCAGCAGCAGCAGCAGCAGTTGCGAGCTTGCGACAGAGATCATAACAGTCGGTCCGTGACAATTACAATCTAAAGTTGCACATACACGTGTGCATAACAACTTACCAACCAGACACTAAATCTAATCCTGACCCTAATCCTAACTCTGACCCTACTACTAAACAGCACGCAATAGTGAATATTCAACTAAATTGACATATCCTATACGTATCCAGATAAATTGATACGAGATATGTTGCTGCACTGTCTCTGCGACTTTAGGTTGTAATTGTCACACTGCCATTCAGTGCCGATCTGTCGTGTCAAGTGTTTAATTTTAAACACCTGGACCTGTTTCGACTCCACTCAATGAAAATTGTAGCATTAATTGTTGCATGAAGATTATGTCGTTTTAAACGAAGAAAAACACAATTTTACATATGCAGGAAATGTGTTGCACACGTCGACGCATGTCGGTTACAATAGTCATAATTGCATATTTGGTCGTAACTCTTTTAAGTCTTAAGACAACTGTTCGTGCGCCTGGAGTGACAATGACGTCATTTTATTTAGGCCTATACAACAGTTATAGTCACCTTGTTGGAGCTATATTGTGGTTGCAGCAGTGTAACGTCGTAAAATTGCGTATGCTTATCCCACTGTTGTGTATGGAATTATACACCAGTCAAAATACAAGGTGTGCGGATAAGAAATTTAAGATTTCCGCATTTGAACCCACTCTTTGTTCAATAATTATGTATACCTCCAACATGGTGGCATGTTTTCTCAGATCAAGACCCCACTGCACCTCACGTAAGCATGTGCCTCCTCGAACAAGAATTAGACGTTAGCTACCAGAACGAGGTTTAGTTAGGTATAATATCATGTCGCAAAACAACTAATAAAAATATTTAAAAACGGATATTCGTACATTATTCCATTTGGTACAGCGTTGAGTGGACAACCTTCTCACTCTTCTCTGTACAAAATGCACAAGTCTACGGGCTACTGAACAAGCAAAAACGTCAACCAAAGGGTTAACACTTAATAGGATCATGGCATTTTCGGTTAACAGCCGTCGTTGCACTACGACGACATTTTGCCAATGACAAATGAATTTGTGGATTTGTGTGCTTTATCGTAAATACCGTGTCAATTTCTGTGCATTCGTTGGTCGTCAGCGCCAGTTGCCTAATTCCTAGAAAGCCTGCAACGTAAACGGCCAACAGCGAACTTCGAATCGTTAAACGACTTTTTCGCGGGACTCTCTTGGCAGAACGTGAAAATCCGATCAGTTATTGTGCACGCGACAAAATGGAAATGAGCGACAGAATTAATGGATGATTGACGGTATGACAAGGACTGTCAAGCAACTCAAGCACGACGGCCGGTCGGCGTGCCACCCGCTCGCTCGCTGTTTTCGCAGACGTCCTGCGCAGTGCGCACTGCAGACGCGATTAGCTTATCTCGACGCTCGTCAGTTGTTGGGCGTCGCGGCACCAGCAACGAGTTAGGCCTATGTCGGCTGCGTCGCATTTATAACTTCAGGCGTATCACACACTTGCATGGTAGTGCGAGAGTTTAAATGGCGACGAATACAGAAAAGGCCAAAATTCGACCCCTCACCACACCAAAACACCTTAACCGATCTTCACCAAAATTGGCATGCAAAATTATGTCCTCGATGGCACCCGGCATGCAAAATTTTGTAGCGATCGGTCCAGGGGTTTCTGCTCCCCAAATACGTGTTTTAATGATTTTCCGTGCCTTTTGTGTGACTATAGTTCGTTTTTGGGCTCTTCAATAAGTCTACAGTACAGCCTATACATCATAAACGGACTTTTACGCAAAAAACGTCAGAAGACATCGTTCCGAGTAAGGATGTGCCTTTTTGGGGTTCCGTTGACCATAATTTATATTCAGAGCTCCTAATTGTTTCGAAAAACAGCCATTTTGGGGACCAATTTTGACTGGACAGTTTTTTGAGGCCGAAAACCGCTTTAACATGGGGGTGCTTCCATATAAACTACCCTTAATAGTCATCGTAGCCCCATAAAAGTTGTACAATTCGGGGTCAAAAAATTGTTACGTGTGATTTTGGGGGACCCCTTATGCACAGGTCACGTGATACTGCGCATGTGCAGTAAACTTTGTAGCCTTCACAGTAGGATAAACGCTAGTTTTCAGCGATAGCATGGCTTAATCTTCGGCGTAGCGCCCTGAAAGTGACAAAATGAATAGGTAAATTGGGGTCAGGGATTTCAAAAACGTGGACCATTCCCCCCGGTTATAGGTCACGTGACACGGCGCATGTGCAGTGCCCTTTCCCGATGACGGAAATGTGATAAAACTCATAACTCAGTAACCAATAATTGTAGGATAATCAAAATTGGTTTGTGGGTCGGGCATGAGAGTCACTGTGTACACATGGAACACTGTCAGGGTCAAAAGGTCAAAGGTCAAGGTAACAAGGTCACGCGAAGTAGTAGCACAAAAACATCAAATATATTCTCTAAACGTCACTCAGTAGTGGAAATACATCTGCCTTATAGGAAATCCAGGTTGCCGGAGCGAATGGCGCGGTCAGATTTTTTTTACCGGAAGCTCCTAAATAGCCGTTTGTGCGCATGCACAGTGAAAATATGCCCAAAACTCGTTTATGGTGTTGTCAAAGACCACAACTGTATCCCCTTTATCAGAAATCATGGTCGATGAACACGATAATGAGGGCAGTTTTAGACCGGAAGCAGAATTAACGGTATTTCTGCGCATGCGCACGAAAGAAATCGCCAAAACATAGCGAAAATGTATTCCGACAGAAGAGTTATTTTCCTGTTACAGGAAATGGGGGTCGCCGAAGCGAATGGCAAGGTCAGACTGTTGACCGGAAGCTCCTAAATAGCTGTTGTTAAGCATGCACAGTGAAAATATGCTCAAAACTCGCTCATCATGTTGTCAAATGCCATAATTTTAGCTCCTTTGTAGGCAATCGCGATCGCTGAACACGACGGTACCGCTAGTCCAAAGATAAATTTAATGCTGTTAACATGCCGACTCTCACAAGTAATACTTTCAGAAAATTGTAATAAAACAACAAATATAAATGTGAAAAACTTGACAGTTTAAAAAGTTATTAACGGCAACATCACACAACTAAAACAGCAACAATCAAAAAGGCGCTGCGCTATTACTTAGGAGCACGTTGACATTATAACGAAGTGCTGCAAAAATAATAGCACTTTTTTATTTCTGCTGTTTTAGTTGTATGATGTAGGCCGTGACGCCGTTAAGACTTTTTAAACTGATAAGTTTTTACATTTATAACATATGACGTTCAACTACAAGCCCGTATGCAAGGGTGTCTGGGGGATCCAGGACTCCCGCTACCACACACACACAACTATACAGGGTGGCCCAAAAAAGTGAGCCACTAACAAATGATCAAAAAATCGTATTAAAGCCTGTCAGTGAGATTAGATTTATTCGTCAAATTATAGTATGAATCAAGCACTATAATATTATTTGTTGGTATTAGATATTCCACGCGTGACCTACTTTCTGACCTCAAAAACTGTGCCTGACCCGCAAACTGGCGATATACGTTAGATATGGTAAATGATGTCAGCGCTTCCTCTGGCATCAGCTCGCCTTAGCAAGCTGTGAATTCCATGTTCAAACGATCTTTTAGATGGAGATATATGTAAAAAAAATATCTTTTATTTCCATATTTCTCTATTATTCTGGTTTTAAAGCATGATTTTATCACATGCGTTGATTTTACCCGTATCGCAGCTTCAAACACAGCAAGTAATATGACGTCATAAATTAGGTCACACATAGAATACTTAACATAGACTTATTACATTCCTTTTCTCATTTTTAGTCAAACTTTACGAAAAATTTGACCTTAATGACGGTTTTTAACACGATTTAATGATGATACTTCATAGTGGCTTACTTTTTTGGGCTACCCTGCTCAACACCGCTCCGCCTCCGAAATGACCTATATTGTGTCGAGTGGGGCGTTAAACTCTACTCACTCACTCACTGCTCAACACCGCGAGCTTATTGAGTCAGAGAATCGCGTGTACAAGCACTTAGAGACAAATACGTACGAGCGTAAAAAGAACTAGAAATCGGGTGATGTCTCCTATCATTCGCCCGAGCGAGATCTGCAGTGGTCCAAGGACCTCAAACGCCGGCATCATATACGTGGTTCTGGCGATACTCAGAACGTTGGCGATGGCGAACAGTACATCGGACACGATCTCCGGGTCTTCCGGCCGCCAGTCTATTCGAACTGCAGCATAAGTACAACATTATAGCTTCAGTTCAACCGAAGGTCGCCTAACTCTTCTTACAAACAACTTTCTGTCGTCAATTAATAACGCATTGTGTTATCATCATCATCATCATCATCATTGTTATTTTATTTGCTCACAAGATACAAAGTTAGATTTTTATATGACAATACATGAGCAGGACAGACAAGGCTACAGAGCTCTTACAGCTGCCCTAGCAGAAGTGTTAGCATGAAGGATGCCTGCATGCATCTAAGTTGTTATGTGTTCAGTAAAGATTATGCCTATATAACATCGCTGTGGAAACGCTGCCACTATATTTTATAAGAGCGTGTCTTTGTGCTGTAACTCTATTGTTAATCGTTTGAACTCGAGACTGTATTAATTTAATGATGTCCAGTTTTGATAGTCATGCGATTTTTTCAAGAAGTTGGAATATCTGCAGTATTCATAATAAGATTGTTGGTCATCTTGCTTATCTTAATTGTGTGTCATGCTCATAATATTACTTTACTAACTGAGTTAGAGGCGTTATAGTAGCTATTGTAGTTTGTAGTTTGTATAGACGTAGTTTGCTTTTGTCTGTCTGTCCATCTGTCTGCTTGTTCGTTTGTCTGTTTGTTTGCTTTATTGGCCGCGCTGCCTAAAATAAAAGTTATGTTATGTTATGTTATATGTACTGACTTAATTGTCTGCTTGTCTTAAATATTCTACGTTATGGGTGAAGTCGTGATTTTATCAAAGAATATGGATAGCCGCGCAGCGGCAAGAAGGACGACTCCGCCCAATAAGTGAAATCGCTATGGAGCGTCGCCCTCTAGCGGCCGCGGTGAGCGTCCTCACTCGCAAGCACTGAACTAATGGGTCTTTTAGATGTTTTTAGATTATTTCGCTCCACTGTCGCGGTTGATTAAACTAATTTTAATGGTTTATTGATACAAATACTGTCTCGCACACAGCAACTGATAATTTTTTACTTGTGGAAAAAACGCAAAAGCCCGCTTTTGCACCGTTTCTAGTGGGCCTATTACGCACCAATTCCGAGTGCAGTTGAGTGGTGGAAGTCGTGTATGCTGTTATATAACGATATAAAATAGGGAAATATAAGGCTGTTGAGTTTTATTTTTATCATTTAAATCGCGGTTTATGCTTTTGTTAAAATTTGCTACATATATA
>Ga0056116_1000406_pt1 | contig 14583 bp, 17 predicted proteins | sample WorMetOlspDAHAB2_FD_67352 | JGI IMG/M metagenome (GOLD analysis project Ga0056116, IMG submission 67352) | Marine gutless worms symbiont microbial communities from Max Planck institute for Marine Microbiology, Germany - Olavius sp. DAHAB.2 ...
GAACAGAATATTGTTGTATTAACTGTCCCAACCAAATAGGCGTACTAGTGCTTATATGTGATACATTCAAACAAAAACATAAAGAAAAGAAGATGAGTTACTGGCTGACCAAAATCACACTACTAACATGCAAGAGCCTGGTACTATGCAGTTTTCTTCAGTCCTCAACAGTTAGAGCTAATGAAACAGTTCTATTAGTGTTGATCAATCACAAGCACAAGCTAAGAAGTGCCACAGTTGGATTTCACACATAAACTAATACTACACACTGATTGTTATGTCACTAACAAACATCACTGCAGTACTGAAGTGATTATTGTAAACGCAATCACTATATTAAACCCCCCCAAATATTATACAAAAAACCCACATGCAGTCTAACCAAAGTAGTATAAGTCAACACTCCAACTCTCTAAACCAGCAAAAATAACTTTTGTAAATTGTAAGCATGAAACACATGCACTAGCTTATACATTTAAATATGGCAGTTGATAGGTTTTAATGTGCTAGCGCATATATTCCATGCTAAGCATGCTTACAACTGATAAAAGTTCTAGAGTGTCAGCTTAAATAACATGAGGTAGACTGCAAGCGGTTTTTTCTATATAATCATAGTAATCGCTAAAAATGTGGGATATAGTTTCGGCATGCAGCTTGACGCTTACAGTGTACGTCGATGTTGACGTCGTGTGTGGTCCATCCCTCATCATTACTCGCCTCGCATGTGTACACTCCAGCCTCATCGCGACCCAGCCCCGGCTTCACCGTCAGCACACCGCTGTCAACACGAAACCTCTTGCCGAGCGTCAACTTCGCCGGTCCTCGGTACCAGCTGTAGGTGACGTGCGTCGGGTTTGCAAGTGCCGTCATGTTTAACGTCAACGTCTCGTCCTCCTTCGCGACTGCCACCACTGGAACTTCGGACGGAAAGTACGGCTTGTCTGACGCACACCACCAACAACCATTTTGATTAAGTAAACGGCGATTGCAAACTGAAACTCATGACAGACTCATCCATATTCACGATGCAGCTACGTTAGAATGTTATGCGCTAACTTCATCTTCTTCTTCGTGGGCAAAATCGTCGGAGCGTCACTGTGCTCGCAGTTTCATACTATGGGCCAACTGGGTGGTTGCAACGTGTATTATCAAGATACATGTAACGGGCCTTTACCATTTGTTTGATTTTAAAAATAAAAGAGGAAAAGGTAAGCAGTCAAGCAGCGTCGAAACAGAAAAGCAAAGCGTGCTGCGTCGTACAGAGGACATCAAGAGTGACGGCGTCGTTGACAGACTCATCGAGCTCTTCGTTTTTAGCACGACATGCGTAGATCTCGCCGTCATCTTCAACGCCCGGTGTTATCATCACCCGACTGATGGTCGACCAACCGCCGTACTCCGCTGGAATCGTTTCACCGTCGACGACGCCTTCCAGCACCTGAACACCGTCCTTCCACCACGACAGACTGGACGCGGGGTTCGACGTTGAACTAATGCACGATATCGTCAGCTGCTGTCCCACCTTCACCACCGGCGGACTCAGACTTATGTTCAGCGTCTTGGACGGAACTACACAACACAGCAGTAGCAACCAAGTCGTTGTTACGTATACACATAAATAAAGAGCTGTGATCTTATCAAATTCGGTAAATACGTGACAAAAATATCGTCAAAAACCTGACATTAGCAGTGATCGTCCTACTTGACATGATTGCTCCATCTTATGTTGCTATAGTTTGCTGGGACACTCTACATGTATTTATTCTATTGTAAGTCGACTTTTGGATTTATTATATTCAGCCAACTCTTTCGTGCTTCTGACGCGGAAACAATATCTTGATTGTCGTCAGAAGTTCAGATTTCTGTGGTTATTGGTCAGATCAATTACGGTCTCAGAGACAAGACAGAGAGCTTGTTGTTTAGAGACGAATTGGCAAACGATGGCCATTTATGTGCTTCTTTGCCTCCATAAAACCAAGGATGCAATCCAAGAAAGTCGATACAGCTCAATCACATCATCATTTATCGCAATAGTTTCATAAAGGTGTTAACATGCGTCCACATAATGGTAGTACAAGCAGCACTGTATTGGCGGCTGCGTACTTACATTGGACGCTCAGCTTGACAGTCGCTACCAGTGCTTCTGTGGTGGCGTCGTTGGTGGCGTTGCACTGATACTCAGCACCGTTGTCATCCGGCTTCAGCAGAAACCTCATCTGACTCGACACAATATTCCCCGTAACTCGCTGCACCGACTCCAACTCTGTACCGCCTGCAGATGCGCACGCGACCACAAACACACCAACGACTCGTCTCGCAACTGTTTGCACGTGGTCATCAATACAGCTCGTGTTTGCCAGTGCCTCATGTACTGGAACTTAGTTCTTAACCAATTCCAACCATAACAAAAATGACAAAATGACAGCTATTTGTTTCGCCTCTCTAACATAGTCATATACAGGGTGGCCCAAAAAAGTAAGCCACTACCAAATTATCAAAAAAATCGTATGAAATCGTATTAAACACCTGCCAATGAGATTACATTTCTTTGTTAAATTAAAGTATCAATCAAGCACTATAACATAATCCGTTGGTATTAAATATTCTGTGGATGACCTACTTTTAGATGTCATTAACAATGCCTGACCAGCAAAATGGCGATATGTATCACATACGATAAATGATGTCAGCACTCACTCTGGCATCAGCTCAACTTAGCAAGCTGTGAACTCCAATCGTAAACCATCTTTTAGATAAAGATTTATGTAAAAAAAATTTGACTTCCATATTTTCTCTTTTTTTCTGGTGTTCAATCACCATTTTATCATATACATTGAATTTACCAGTATTGCAGCTTCAAACACAGCAACTATTGACGTCACAAATTAGGTCAGACATAGAATATTTAATACAAACTTATATCATTGTGCTCATTTAATACTCAAAATTGATGAAAAATCTGACGGTTTTGAATACTATTTAATGATGATTCTTGATATATGTAAATATATTGTGTAGATGTACATTTGCGTATTTGTCGAGTTTTCTGTTCACAGCTGAACACACACTCAACATACTCGTACAGCTTGCCACTTCTAATGTACAAGTAACTGGTGATGGGTTGAAAATCCACAGACGTTTTGTACTGATTTATCTTTTCACTGTAACTGCATCTCTGACATTAACGTACAATGTAAAGTTTCAAATAAATGATAAGGAAAGAATGATGACCTTTGAGCCAGGTGAGTGTTGCCGGCGGACTCCCACCAACAGATGTACATGTCAGAGTAAGAACATTTCCAGCTCGATCCTCAGTGGGACCAGATATTGTCGGTGTTTCTGGAGGATCTGCATCACATCATCACATCACTAGCCACAGTGTTTTACGCACGCCATAACTGAACCTACGGAGTAAATTTTTCGTTTTAATCGCCTGTATGGTGCTCGGAGCTGCAAAATAAGTCCACCTCATCTTCTGACCGAGTGTCACAAGTGGCAACAAAATCAGCTGCTTGTGTTAAATGTGTTGTATTGAGTTGTGTATACTTCTGGATGCTTGTTTTTGTCTTCTATTCTCACTCTTTCACTTATTCACAATATTGTATTCCATCCATAAATTGTTTAAACTTCTCTCTAATAGCAGCCTTTAAACTGAACTGTAAGTCCAAAAGGCGCGATATAACCTACATGTACAAACAGTGCCATTAAATCATTAAATGTCAACCAACCAATCTTTCATTCTAATCGTTCTGCAAAAAAAAGGCACCAGGCTTAACTTAAGCAAAAAGGAAGTGCAATGGAAGAAAGATCAAATTGTCTCACTAAAATTTAAAAAGTTAAACACAAATAGCAAAATGTGAGACTGAAGCTACCAGACATCACACTTGTCTGGTCCCTGATAAAAAATATTTCAGGTGAGAGGAAAATGAAACTCGAGTCTGAAGAATCAGGTCGTCCCCGAATACAGCCGCGCAGAGCCGCCAGCACAAGATCTTTCAAGTTCAAGACAGCAGAAAATGGCAGACTTCTTCAAGCGTAACAGCAACAAATTAAAGCCAAAAATGAATTTTAAAAATTAGACCAAAAGTAAAGATATCCGCATGTTTCAAATAACCCCGTATTCAATTTGCAAATTATTTTGAAAAGGTGGCTTTGCAACTCTGAAAACGTCGCATTTTCTGGACACGCCACTGTAAATCAACTGATGCAGCTGATGAAACGTACACATGACTCTGAGCTTGACGGTGTCGGTGACAGTCTGTCCAAGCTCCTCGTTGGTTCCATGGCACTGATAGGTGACATCGTTCTCACGCTCCGTAACCACTACATCAACTTCAGACGTCGTCACAAAGCCGCCCTGTCGCAACACACACACATACACAAGCATACGGCACCAGTAACTAACCACAGAGTGATACGTGAACATCTTTTATATGCTAATGTTTATTTGTGTCATAAAGCGACATCGTTTTCACAAAAAATCAAGCAAGTACTGTTGTCTTATAGTCATATATGGAATCTTTGGGTTGCAGTGTTTTCGTTTTTATTCTCATCGACTACACGACACTACATTTCCATTCACAGTTAAAACACGATAATCATGCATACATCTCAACGGCAGAGAAACACAAGAACGACTCATGCAGTTTAATTTAAAAACAGAGTGCTGTAATATTCGCCATGATCGGCTGGTGTCTTATCCTTGTTTTCAAGAATCGTCGCAACAGTGACATGTCGACAGCTGTAATTGTCATCTGTATAGTCCCCATGCAGCTGCTCTGTCAAAATCAGAATTAGCCAACCTCGTCCTATGACAACAAGGCGACGACGGGGAAAAGCAAAGTGAGAACAGTGGTATAGAACGAACGTGGAAGGCGTTGTTACCTGTGCAGATGGCATGAAACTGCTGTTGCTGCCAGTCAGCGGGCGACCTCTTGTGAACCACGTGATTACTGTTGGTGGGTTGCTGATGGCAGACACACAACTCAACCTGATCGTATCTCCGGCCTTGGCGTCTCGCTGTCCGCTAATTGTCACCTTCTCTGGAGAGACTGCAGCCGCAAACAAAGTTACATTTCTTACCTTAAATCGCATGGCCGTTAATAATTTTTATATTCCTATGAAAAACTTTTTAACAGGACTTTAAACATTCCGTCACTTGGTTCTTTTCATAAGGCCCGCCTGATGGTACATGCAGAAAACAGCAGAATACTGACCTAGTGACAATGACCCTGTAAACTTCACCTCACGAGTCGATGCATATTCACAAGAAACTTAAATCAACAACTTTGGGCATTTTTCTTTCCAGTTACGAGCATCAGCATATACAGAACAGATGTTTTCGGAACAGATTTCGGGAAAGGGTTTTTGTGCATCAGTTTTGAGCATGCTAAAATCACCAACATGATGAGACTGTTATGTGCGAATAGGATTACTAAATATGTCGGTAAACTTTGTTACGAAATTCCAAGCGATTGCTGAAAAAACTGCAAAATATTTGGGGGCTACTTTGTTGACAGCGATGGCTGGCACACCAGAAATGGACTGCGACGAATAGGTGGAGAGTGCCATGGAAATAAACGAGCGTGCATTGAGACGGTTGGCTATTAATGTCGCCAGTGAGCTGAAACTTCTTACACTGAACAGTAAGTCGTAAGTCGATGGTCAGCGGTTGCGACGTCATTTGGTTGGAAGCGGCACAACGATACAATGCGTTGTTGTCCGACGGTTGAACAACGAACACGAGGTCGTTCACCGCTTGTCCGCTGCTGCTGGTATACGAGAAGTCCAGCTCGACTGAATTGCGGTACCAGTAGACCTGAGCCAGCGGATTTCCACCACCAGACACACACTTCAGGCGAGCCGTATCACCGGTCTTCAACACCTGCCCACTCACGTAGCCCGTGATCTTTGGTTTACCAGGAGGATCTACGCGTCCATACGACGAAATGATACATTAGTCACACTCTCTATAGAGAACCCAGACTGGTCATATCAGACACTGCGGAAAAATGGATACACGCATGAAAATTCAACATCAAGTTGTGAGTTTGTGCGTTTGTCAATATTTATTAATAGAGAGTGGAAGAAGAGTAAAGAAATTTCAAGGAAGCATAAGGAAGCAGTACGGGGTGGACGCTTATAGAGATAGGGCGAAAGAGGAAAAAAAGAGGGAAAGTGCCGAAAAGTAGACAAGCAGAAGGGTAGAGGGGCAGCATGCAACAGTGCGAGTTGTCTCAAGCAGAAACAGAAGCCTGCAGCAAAAGTGACCCATGACCCACTATGACCCAGTCAGTGGCAGGGTACTTGCTCGCTTGCTTTGATGTGCCTATATTTAGCGACCTCGAAAAATCAACCCAATGCAGTTGTTGCCAATAACTGTAAACAGCTAATTCATTTAAATGGAAATTCTCCCAAATATTCACACTTAAAATGAAATATATTGTCATCTTAAATGAAATTTTCATTTAACGGTTCATCTGCGTTCAAATTACGTGAAAACACTCACTAACAAACTACCCGGTAACAAGGTGTTAATTCCATTACTTGCTAAAGACGGCAAACATCAGTGAAAATTCTGAACAGCTGACGATGCACTTTATCAACAGTGCAATCAAGACAGTCAGCTGGAGACGGCAAGAGGACACCAATGAGCAGATGCGATGACGTAATGAGATGTCCTCAACAAATAGTATTACCACAGAACTATGAACGTGAATTCATGGGTCTGTGATAATGACTGAATAAGACTAGAGAGAATAATAAGTCTACTATAACCTTTAGCAGAAGTTTGACCATTTCAAAGAAACTCTTTAAACAGATTTATACAAGCTTTTAGTGTTTTTGACTCTATTTAAATATTAAATTTCACCGTCACAGGCACTTTACATTTAAAAAAATACCCTTGAAAATGGTGAACTCACGTAAGACGCTGAGTTGTACGGTGGTAATGTACGGTGTTTGTAGAGCGGCATTCTGGGCAGCGCACGTGTACACCGCCTGGTTGTCGTCGTCGCTTGCGCTGAGTGTCAACAAGCTCTCCGCATCCTGCAATCTGCCGCCTGCGTCCGTCGAATTGAACGTCGAGTACGTAATGTCAACGTTATCGAGCGATAATTCGACGCCGTTGCGCAGCCACGTCAGTGTCGCCGCCGGCTTTCCAGACCGAGAGAGACACGTCAGGTTCAACGGCACTAGCTTGTCCGACACTGTGATCACCGAGCCGTTCTGAAAGCCCACGATCTCGGGCAGGCCCGGAGGAACTGTCGAGAACGTACATATGCATGTTAAATTGTTAACAGGCTCAAAGTTATACAGGAAAGCAGTGATTTATATGCGTCGGTAATGAAGCGGAAATGTTTGCGCAACAGACCAAACCGAAGGACTTTTTGAGGAACAAGTTGGGAAGTGCACTCCCAGAAGTATGACCTCCAAGCATGTAACTGAAGTAACTGCAGAGCTTTTCTCATGCAATTGCGTAATTGATTTTTAGTATAAACAGAACACATTTCCACATTTATTAGGATAAGAGAAAAAGAAGGAACGAAAGAAATTTAGCATGAACATACACACTGATACATTCAACATCAGTAGTTACACAAAGTTCATGGCAAGCTTCCGGAAAGGCCGCATAGCCATCTATGCTGGCCGCCAAGTAAACATAATAAGCGTTTGCTGTGTACGGACGCACAATTTGAACTCTTTGCCCCCAAATATGGGCACTTTTGACTCGTAGACACCATTCACTCATTGATCCGACGATCACTCAAGTGATTTCGCGAAGCTGTTAACATTACTCCTGCATAAATTTAGTTTCATTTGTCGTTTTGTCTTTCTTTTATCTCACCAGCTGACGTAATGCATGGTTGTCCTGCTCAACTTCAGGCTATAGACATTAGACACTACAACTTTTTTGTAAAGTAATTGAAATTGTAAATAAAATAATTGTAATAGCTGTCGAAGTGCATGGATAGGCCAATCTGAGTACTTGGACGACCGGCACTCCGTTCCATACCTCACTGGAGGCGCCTACAGCTCTTCTCCAGATTCGTTAAGTGGCTGAAATAGGCTGGATACCCTCGCAAGAACCCTGCCTCCATGCTCTCTGGGCATTCAGGTCTCGATCCTTGGATCCTTCTGTCTCTCTCAACCTGTTGCTCCAAATTTCTTCACCAAAATGGTTAGATGATTACGAGGTGGTGAAAGCTGCCACTGTGAAGTCCAGCAAACTGAACTGACAACTCACCAATGACAGACAACCGAGCAAAGCCCCGAAGCTCTTCATCATCCTTGGTTCGCGTCACCTGACATTCAAACTGTCCGTCGTCAGATAACTGTACTTCGTCAATGACAAGATGATGTTCACCCAAGCTCACGACGCCGTCCATGCGATACGTCTGCGTTCCTGGAATGCTGCGACTGTATCCTGCCACAGACAAGTGTCGTCCAAGTTTAACATTTTTCAGTTCAACGTTCTGTTTCAAGTTTTATTCGCATTTCGCAAATCGTCACAGCATTTTCGAGCAATTTCAACGTGCATAGAGAGATGAAATGCCAAAGAGACTTAGCGTCAAACGCACCCAGTACTATACCGTCCTTGAGCCACTGCAGATGGCCTTTCAAGTGAGCCACCTGGCAACGCAAGATCGCCGGCTGTCCCACGACGACCGAAACGTCAGTTGGTCGCACAACGAACGACTGAGTTTGTGCAGACGCTGCATGACAGTCGAAACAACATTCACTCTTCGTAACTCGGACAAGAGACAGAAACGTAACTGTAGAACGATATTAACCTCTTAAATAAGTAACTATGTACCTATTAAATAATTATATAGCGCTAAATTATGCTTTTATGCTTTTTACGTTACTACATTTTAATGCTGAAACAAGGATTTTGTTCTGTATCTGTGTCACAATGGATCGCTGTCTGACTCTGAACGACACAGGAGCGTACACCTCTAAGATGGCTGCAGCAACGGTCGAATGGCACAAGTGAAAGGTTAGCAACACTTTTATGCGTTCAGCACGACCACCAATCGACAACACCGACAAAGAACAACTTTGCATTGTCGTGCATCGCGCATATGACACCATCAACCAACGTTTCTTCACATCAGCCCATCACTCACCTTTAGATGACAGCCGAAGTCAAAACTGTAAGAACTCGAGCATTCCCTAACAATGTTACACCTCAATAACAATTTCACGTGCCCCAGCCCCTGAAGTGTTTCGTGACAGTCTCACCGTTATCAGTAAATATTTTAATAAGAACAATGGTGTACTGACAAAGATAATAAATTAATAATCATAGTGTCAGAGATCAGTGGCGGATTTAGAGAGGCCGAGCCGGCTCCGCTCTCCACCTCCCCCCTTTTGGCGACGGACTGACGCCGTCACTCACGGTATACTCCTGATATGTGACAACGGTACTGTATTATGGCGACACCATCGCCAGTTTATCTCTTCAAACACGTAAAACATGGTACTCAGAATATTCAAAATGATTGCCACCCGTGGCTTTTTGACAGCTTTAGAGTGCACCAAATTCGTTTTTGGCAGGGGCTTCCCTAGAGGGGTCCGGGGCTGAGTCTTGGGCCCCGCTGGGGGAGCTTACAGTGCTCCCCAGACTCTCTAGCTGGTTGCGGCTACTTCTAAGGGTGAGGGGTAGAGGCGAAGGAAAAGGGAGGGGAAAGAAGACGAAGGGAAGGAGAGGGACCGGCCCCCTTACGCAAATTCCTGAATCCGCCCCTGGAGATATGCTGCAAACGATTACGACTATCACGACTGGCACTGGTTCTACACAACTGCAGTAGTGGTGGTAATGCATTCTGGCATTAAGGGTTCCAGAATTAAGTGACAATGAGTGAGTGAATAAACGCGGCAGCAGTCAATGCTCAGTGACGCTGCTGCCTTTGTCGCCATCAAACGAATCCCGCACATACAAAAGTACTGTGAATCGAACACGTTTCTGACCGTGTACATGACTAGAAACCGACGACCAGTGCCTTAGAGGGCTGAAGCGTAAACAGCGCTGGCATAAAAAGGGCAAAGTTGGTGGCGCACGTGCACGTGAAAATATATCGTTATCAACAGTGACTTTCAAGTCGACATCTCCAACTCCACAGGTTGCCGTTATCACCTCGGCCGGCCACCCACTGTTATCAGTGCCTGTCGGTCATTTTCCTGGCCATTAATCACGCACGTTATCATCTCGCTGCGTCTTGTCGACGGCCACATGTTGCCGACTTAGGCTTCGCAGTTTCGCTTCGTGAAGAAGACTTAACGGAATGCTCCCTGATTAGCCTGTGTTCGCTGCTTTATAATTATGCGTTTAGCTTCAATAAGCACTTTGTGAAGTTCCACACCTTGCATTTGATAGACAGTGTATACTGTTTTAAATTGATCCAATATTATTCAAGTCGACTTCCAGAATCCAGAACACTGGAAGTGTAGGCGCGTGTATCCAGAATACAGTCGGGTCTATAAATTTATGCCAGTTTTTGCTTCTCGAATTTGCAGATGGACTTTCATTCCTGTCGACGATAATTCAAACAGTGGTCCGAAAAAGTCAGCCAATATCGAATTATGTTACGTCATCAATTGCTGTGCTAGAAGCCGCGTTATCGGTAAAATGAGTACAGCCTATTTGACAAAATCTTACGGAAAACCTGGAAAAGAAAAAAAACATTGGATCAAATAATTTTACATCAGTTTCCATCTAGGAGTGAACAGAGGCAAGAGGATGTGCCACCATGTAAGTTAATATCGCAGCTTTGCGGCTCATGCACTGTAGTATCGTCACATATGACGTTACTAAGTGACAATATTATGATGCTTGCTTGACACTTTAATTTTAAGAAAAATCTAACCTCATTGCAGGATTTAATACGATTTAATATTATTTATTGATAATTTGGTAGTGCTTACTTCTTTACACCACCATTCACTACAACGGTGGCAACAACAATAAGTAAACAACAATAATATATGCAACAGACAAATAAGCAATAAACAACAACAACAACAACTAGTTTCCAGTAGTAGGACTATACCAGGGCCTATACATTATAACACCGGTACTCAGCGAGATAAACAGGTTTTTAACGCACCGATTCACACACAGGTCTACAATGTATTTGCAAATTTTCCTGGCGTTTTCCACCACAGGTCCACAGCATTAGGTAAATCGACGTGGTATATTTTCCGACATTCACATACCACTGTCGTGTCACTTGTTCTAAAGTTTAAACATTTAACAACAAACAAATCATTTTGATTATGTTCAGGGCAGCAAAGGCCACTCGCGAGTAGCACATAACGGACTGCCAAAGTGCCGCACGCTGGACGTCAAACGGCGTTTTACGACTTCGCCACGGCCAGTCGGGGCATGGCCAGGGAACTAGTTGCTAGGCTGTTTGCTGCGTGATTGGTTGTACTAATGTAGTAACTGGGTCAGGCCGTGCCCTTTGGCAGCGTATAGTCAACGCCCTGATTCTTTAGAGACTACGGCGCCTTATAAATTTTTTACTTACTTACTTACTTACATTCACGTGCTTTCGGTGCAATCTTCGACGCTTTGCATGCTGATGCGCTGCAGTTTCGCATTAAACTCACACCACACAATGCGATGTTCATCGCAATATGTTGTGCAATTCTTTACGTCAAAGTTGCTCCAAATATTTATTTTCGGACAATTTCTTTACCACCATTTCTTTACGGGTCTGTTTAACTTTCAAACTTCCATTTATACTTGTCGAATTATTCCAGTCGCTCGTTCGTGAAACTCGATGTTCCAATTTCGTGCTAACTGACCGTGTAAGGTTCACCATTCCAGGCAAGTCTAACTTAGCTGGAATTTCCAACGCCCATAATGGATGCTGATTGCAAGATGACCTTTCAAGAAATAAACGCAGGCCAAACACACACTAAACAGTTACTACAGGGAGGCCCAAAAAACTGGCACACTTTGTTTTGTACACCTTAACTTCATGATTGACCGATTTTCAAACCTATTTCACCCACAGAATCAGGAGAACATTTGTAATAATAATGTCGCAAAAGATCCCACCGCACCTCAAGTGTGTCGCTACACTACCTTGTAAAATGTCAGTTTCTTAAAAGCAACAATTGAAAACAAGATGACTTCTAGAAATAACAACACATTTTGAGAGTATGTCGTCCAGCAGCAAGGCGGACACACTGAACACCTGATGTAAAAACTGCAGGATGCGACAGTTACTATAGATAATAACCGAAACAATAAACATGTTGTTGTTGTTAATTTCTTAAAATGCGTTGTTACAGAAGTTGTTTTGTTTTCAGTTGTTGCTTTTAAGACATTGACATTTCACAAGGTAGCGTAGCGACACACATTTTCTCCTGATTCTGACAGTGAAAAAGTTTGAAAATTGGTCAATTGATGAAGTTAAAGCGTATGAAGTTCAGGCGTACAAAAAGTTTGCCAGTTTTTGGGCCACCCTGTATAATTAACCAAATGTTGGAAATGTTTGCCCTGCGTTACGACACATGGATGCACGCACAGCACTGCCCAGACATCTTTACCAAACAGCCCAGCCATGAAGCCCTTAACTACCAAGTATAGGCCTGCCGAGTGCCGACGCGCGTGGAATCACAATATGACGCAGTATGGTAGCGAATATGGAACACTCGGGTGCACTATACCAAACTCGGTAAATGAAGTACATTTTACAACGAGTAATATTATCAACAGAAGAATTACGTTGCATCCTAAAATGAGAGTCAGAATTATGGTATATTATAAATGCCATGCAAATATGTAATTTCAATATACAATAATATAATGAAATTATTCTTAGCATATTTAGTATTTCTTTTAAGATAATTAAATGAGTAAAATTGAGTAAAATAAGTTACCTTTAATAAACTTACAGCATGCCAACGATTTTGCATCCTGTTTTCCTATGTTCAAGCGTATAGAGCTTGCCAAGACGACCTGTCTGTCGGGTCTGCTAAATGAGGACTTTACCAGCCGTTTGTGAACTGCCACAGCAACTGTTGCGCTGGTAGCAGACCGACTGACTAGTGATGCGAAATGCGATATGCAGGTGAAGAAATAGAAAAGTGATACGAGCTGCGCGCTTGCGGCACACGCGGCAGCGGCGAAATTGCAACTGAAGATTGATGTCACTTGAGTTCGGCAGCGAATTCGACGAATCCACGGCAGCGCAGTACAACAAGCTGCAAGCAGCAGATGTCTTCAGACAGGCTACGTTCCCCATGAAGAAGGCAGTGAGGCAACAGTGTGCATTATGAAAGATAATAGAAGAACATATTCACAGCAAATCACGCACACCTTTATGGTGAACCATAGTTTGTTCATTCAACGTGAATGAATAGGCCTATACGTATCTTAGAATGACAGTAGCATTCAGCAGTATATTCCAAGTCTAGTGGTAACATGGTCGAGTTGACATACAGCACAAGATCCAGGGATGCCGTCGCAGTGTATTTTCGTAAGAGGCGATACGCCGCTTGCGCGTATCAAACTATAGTTCGTGGCTCATTGGTTAGGACGTCGGTCTTTGGCTGGCGGACTTCCCTGATCTTAGTGATCAACGCCTGATCTATGGTTGACACGTAACCATTTCGTGGGTAAAGCGTCCGCTATGGGTCAACAAACTAGGCCTACTCAGCCTTCCAAGTCTCCCAGGGTGTTTCTATTGCCAAAAACGCAAACTGTAACTTCTAAAGGCACGATATAGCCTTGCTGTGCTGAAAGTGCCGTTAAACTCCAATCAATCATTAATCATTAATCTTCACCTCTAATGCGCTAAACGTGTAGATAGCTCGAGAAAAAATGTGTCTTTAAAAGTCGTCTGCAAGTTGTTGTGTTGACGGCGGGGTCGCGCAGCTAATCGGGCAGAGCGTTGAAGGTCATCGGGCCAGCGACAGCGAATGCCCGACGGCCGTACGTGCTGAGCCGATGTTGTGGAACCACCAGCCGGTGACGAACGGCTGAACGCAGGTGCTGTCGTGCAGCAACTTGGGATACTGGTGTACAGTAGTCCGACAGGTACACTGGAGCCTTCCCGAGGAGACATCGATGTGTCAGTAGGCAAAGTTTATAACTGACTCGCTCAGGCAAGCCAGTGTAAATCCTTGTGCATCAATCGTGACAGTCCTTGGTCATATTTCCGGGTATCGCTGATGAGCCTTGCAACGGCATTCAGTATTAGAGATGATTGCTACTTCATGGCAATACGCTATACGAATTCACTTTCATTATCATTGATTATCATTATAATCGACATCGAATAATAAGCAGCGTTATAGTTCTGTCAACCTTTTATGTAAGTAGCGTGTGTTAAGTATTATACTGCGAATTACTAAAAATGGACTGCAATTAAGAGTAACTACGTACTTTGCAAGTAAGTAAGTAGGCCATTTCGTGTTTTACTGCGGAAGTTCAGGAATCAAAATAGTTAAGCACCAGATACTGCCAGATAATTACAGATAGTTGAGTTGATACCAAAACGCAGCAATTGGCAGCGATTGAGTCAAAGGACAGGTTGTTGTTTGCGCCTCTGGGCGTGTTGTTTGTGG
>Ga0056116_1000409_pt1 | contig 14560 bp, 11 predicted proteins | sample WorMetOlspDAHAB2_FD_67352 | JGI IMG/M metagenome (GOLD analysis project Ga0056116, IMG submission 67352) | Marine gutless worms symbiont microbial communities from Max Planck institute for Marine Microbiology, Germany - Olavius sp. DAHAB.2 ...
GCTGACCCCCTAAAATTTGGCAAATCAGCATAGGTTGGGGGTGAAAATCAACGTATCATTGTTACATGATAAAACTAGTTTTTTTACCTTGACCCACCGACCCCCTGTTGAAAAATGGTTCCCGCGCGCCTGGACCGTTTACTGGGATACGGTTTGCTAAAGCTAATTGTACATTCGCTTAAAGCAGCCGAGGTCACGAGCTTGCACTACGAACTCGTGATACGAGTCTTATGAATTTTTTGTTTGTTTGTCGTGTCTGGTTTGGCACCGAGAACTGCGTTAGTCATGTCAACAAAGTTAAGCTACATTGAGCCCGGTTAGTACTGGGATCGGTGAACTTCGTCCGGTAGTTATCCAGGCCACACATGCCCACTCAGCCTAGCCATCCCTCCATGAGTGAGGTGCAATGGCTGCCGGCGTTGGTTTCGGCCACCGCTGAGGAAGAAATGGTGAGTTCTGCGTAACAGTGGGCCCTGTTAGCAGGACTGTTGGATTACTGGCTCATTGTATGCTAGCTGATGTGTGTCTAACCTTCGCCGGCTCAAAGGTCAAGAGGATGAACTCCCTCGCGACGGACCTCTCGGTCTAAATCTTCTTCTCTCCTTGTTCTTCGTAACGAGTGAAATTCGTGCTTCGAAGACAAATTGTGCGTGTGTTCGCGCGCGCGCGCGTGTGATTGCGTGGTGAATTGTGGGTTAACGTGATGTCTTCAGTGACGATCTGTCAGACGCAATAGCATCACCTCTCCCATCTTCATCAGTTGCAACAGCTGCCGCATCCAGCATCCGTCGAGCAGCATCAGTATCAGTGTTATCTGACGACAAGAGCCAATGCGTCGTGTTGGCCGGCGCCGTGGGAGAAGGGGTGGGGAGGGCAGTCGGGTGGGCTAGAGGGGCATGTCGGGCAAGCCGACGCTGCAGTGATTTGTTGCCGGGCACAGGACTGGACTTAGTGGACACGAGCCGGACACGGCGACGATTTGGCCGGCAGTCGCCGTGCCCCGCTGTGCGGCGGTCTTATCCCGGCGAGTCACATCAAACTGACACCTCGCAGGCGCGTCACCGACTCGCATCAATATACATTTAACAGGTTTTTCGCCAAGCCGCCGCAGCAGCAGCCTTCATAAAGATGCATTTCCACTGACGGCGGCGAACATCGGGGAACCGTTAAGAGCCATCCACACTATGCTGTCTGCGCCGTGCGGGACAGTGACGTACGAGCGACACGTCACGTGATATCCGCGGCAACCAATCACATCGTCGCGCACCTGCCTGTTGCCAAACATACTTGTGACGTTGGCTGCGCCTATGACCGAGGAAACTCCAGTATCTTCCTGTTGCCATGTCAGCTGCGGATTAAATGCGGAGTCTGGAACGAAGGTCGCTTGTCCACTTGACAGGTGACCACTTTGTGGATAAATTGTCCGCTACGGTCAGCCAACCAGGCCAACTCAGCCTTCCGTCCCGACGTGATCGGTTAGTAGAGTAATCCATATGATTACGTGGATTACGGGGGTGGAGACCTTTAATAACGGCAGACAGGACTGCGTGAGGCTGTATGGCAGCACAGGTCAAAGTCCGTGAGCGCGGCTTGGGCTGACGTGTGACAGCGCCGCTGAAGGCAACATGCACAAATGCGGCGTTATATATGTGAGCCTTACCTTTACCCTTTTCGACCTTATGAGAATAAGCTTGCTCGCACAACCCACTCCAGACCGTGTTGCAACTTAGTGCTACACATTATAACACTTCAAATTCATCGTTGTAATAGTCCGACTTTGCTGCTGGTCCCATATTGGCCTGCTGAGGGTTAGACCATGTGCACGCATGCCAGACGATAGATGATCAATTGTCAGTCAATGTAGATTACGTCAGCTCAAGCAACGACCAGGTATCTATGGCATCATCATCGGCTGCGATTATCCGTTCCGAACGATACCGAATACTTGATTCGGACGCATCACTAACTGAGACGAGTACTTTATCGCGCTTGAGCGAAAACGACGAACGCGATTTCTGTCCATTCATCAGACGACCGCACCAACCCTCCCCCCGGCTCCGCCCCTCCAACCACCCGACATATTACTTCCGCCAGCGCATGCGCAGTTTATCGTCGGGGTTGTGACGTCACGCGGCGTTCCATGCATCGCTGCTTGTTGTGATGTATCAAAACGCTGTTTTATGTCGATTGGACCGGCCTGCTTGCTGCACAGTGAACAGGCGGAAGCAGAAAACAGAAATATGTTTTGTCAGTGGAAACACTTTTCTGTCTCAACTGAAAACTTTTGCGATTGTTTTTTTTTTGCGGATGACGTCGTCATGTTTTTTTCACTATTTTTGTCTGTGAGAACAAATCACTAACTGACCAATCACAGAGCTCCGTTTTTCGTGCCATTTCCCTCGTTTTCAAAACATAAATGGTTTATCTTTCGCAGCTTATTTGTGACAGTTAGAAACTTTGCGAGCACATCTGCTATTCCATAAAAAGCTGCTGCCGTAAAGGTGACTACGAAGGAACGCTACATATTTTCGCTATATGTAATCTCGTGACGGTGTCCTTGGACTACTATCGGAGACCAGATTAAATGTATCATAGCACTGCAGGGCGAAACCGTGTCACAGATGACGTCATGGACTGCAGTCTGTGTCACGTGGTCTGTGACGTCACGGGGCGACCGAGCCTGGTTTACGACGTGGGCACGTGACTTGGTCACTAAGTTCAACCATTGTGTCCACTCGAATGTCCACTCATTGTGGTGTCCACTCTGATGACGATGGAGACATTGAGACAGACGGCGCCACCTCCGCTACGTGAGTCCCTCGCCACGCCACGCCCACCCACTATGAAATCCAAAGAACCTATCGGGCGAGGGACCTCCAACGTCGCTACAGCATCGCACTGAAGTGTATAGATGCCTGCAATCTGCGTTGCTGCCATATACGCACTCTATTCACTTCACTCGACCGACTTGATCAATACAGCTACGTTACGTTACGATGCGTACGTTAGGTGCTGTGGGTGAGTGGTCATAAAGCGACTCAGTCACGTGCTGCTGGTCAGTTAATCGATGTCATCAGACGTCGCTGACCACAGCTGACCGCGTGTGCAGCCGAATTAGCAATATCTCACACCAATGCCATGTCACTCAGGGTTTTTTGCCGACGTCCGTATGTTTGTCCTGTTTAAGTACAGTCTGTAGGTTGGGATTGCCACCCGGATTATGCAGTGATGTTAATATCCAACTGTTACAAGCCAGAAACATCAGCCGCTCCATTGTGTCATCCTTCATGCGAACCCGGTGTGGCCGCATTGACAGGCCACTCTTCGAGAACACCCTTTCAGTTTAAGACTCCAAAGCATTGAACCAAGGACTAGCCCCCCCCCCAAGGCCAAGGCAAAGGCCAAGGACTAACATTACTGGGATGACGCCAACACAAGTGCATGGCAGCACAGTGCTCACTCGCTAAGCAACTGACGGCTGACTGCGTTTGGTGGCATGTCCAGGCGAAGCAACCGAACCAGCAGAACGACGATCTGGTTCCACCGATTCGCGACTCAACAGACGCGCCCAGCACGTCGACGTGACGTCACGGGGAGTTCCGCGTGACGTCATCGTGACGTCATCGCCGCCGATGTCTTCGTCGATGCCTCACCTCGGCCCGACGGATACGATTCAGCCGTCGCTGAATCATAGCCACCGATCGGCGTCCGTGGCGTTGGCCGGTTGCCATGGTTACGACGACGACGACGCGGTTGCTATGACAACCAGGACGAGGTGCGCTGGTCGTCAAGGACGCCATGCGTCGATGGAGCATTGCTATTGGTCATCTCGTCGACAGTCGTTGTCCACTGGCAGCAGCAACAGGTTAATCGCGCATTTTTATTCATTCTGTTGCTATTATTCCGTCTCCCGCCTGGTGGCGCCATATATACGGTGAGCTGTTGATACAAGCACTGGCACACTGCTCGTTCCATCACTCACCGAATTCTAGACATTATTGTGTGATAGCGGCTGAGTTTCTAACATTTACGATGGCAGTGGTTTATTTTTATTGCTGTTAGCAAGTAAATTCATTAAAACACGCTCTTATGTACAGCATACGCGAAATAGATAAATAAAATATTATAAAAATATAATCATAGTTTGTATATAATGATATGTACGTTTACACGATACAATACAAAAGGAGACTGAAGGGCAAGGATGTTTGACATTAGTCGCATTATGCCCCTATCAAACAGCAGCCAGAAAACCAGAACAAAAATTATAATCTACCCAGAAACGTGGAAAACACGCCATAACAAAATGAAGCAAAAACCCTTTGCGTTGCCCTGTGAGTTTTCTTAATTTTGTCATTTTTTGCCTATAATTTAATTTCTTTTAATCCGGTGTCTTCGCTGCGTGCGTGTTACATTTGCAGTTCGGCAGTACAAGACGCCAGTTCACCGGAGTCCAACGACAGCGGAATTCAAACGGACCACAACAACAGTACTTCGTACATCGACTCTTTACTTACTTATTCCGTGACGTCATCATGTCACCATGGCAACAACAACACTGACTATGACGACGATGACGTAGACAACGATGACGACAACAACAACAACCACACGGCAGCCGCAGGTGTCAAAGGTCAAGGTCAAGCGGACAAAGTTCAAGGTCGTAATGAAGGTCAAAGCGCTTGTGAATGTCACAGCCTGCCAGCAGCAAACGTGTTCGCTCAGCTGGTAAATGCTGGAAGTTTCTCACTGCAACAATCATTTATCGCTACGGGCAATTTCCCATGATAAATTTCTAACACCCATAAAGTTATTTTCAAAGGTAATCGACCAATAAAAGACCCTTGTGTAAGTTGTGTGTCGACTCTTCACTAATTATTAGTATTATTGCTGCTATTTTTGGCCCTCAGGTACGTATTTAGCACATTTTTATTATTATTACTATTATTATATTATAGTATGTACGCTCTTACTTGCCTGTCAATAGCGCGTTCATTGCTCTGGTGTGTTCGTTACAACTTTAGTTAATTGTGGCGTTGAATATGTATGAAATAAAGTTGGAAATTGATAAGGGCTATATTAAATTGTTTCAAACGTTCGTAGACGTAGGTACTGTATGTATGTTTTGTCTATGTTGTGCTGTATCGCTTGTCGTGGTGTCATGGGCCTTGGGCCTGCTATTGAAGATAAATAAATAAATAAATAATAATAATAATAATAATAATAACATAACCGCAGTGTAATTTGCCGCTCACGGTACTGTTCCTGGATTAATAAACGATTAGCGCTCCATGCCAGCAGTCGAAGTGGAAATTGAGAGAAATGTGGCTTTAGCGATTTTTATCACTGAACATTCGTCCGCTGCTTGAAGCTCGATCGCCAACGAGAAACCGATTTAATTTACTCATTTATTTTAGCTGTCGATAGAAGTCGCTGTCGTTGGATGGATGCTGTCGGGCGCGCAAAGTGGCTGTTTGCGTTCGGCTGGAAAGCGTTTGTTTGAGTCGCTTCCGACGGTCGAGATAGTAACAACATGTTAGCGTTGTGCGTTCGGTCGCCAGGGGACTCTTGCGCCGTCACTCAGCGGCCGCGCCGCCCCTGTCTCGGTCGGCACGCCGCTGTCGGAAGCCCGTTTCGCGGCTGCTCTGCCGATAAATAATGCATCACGTGACTGACCACGCGCGCATTCGCACTGATTGTTGTCGGTCAAAAGCTAACTACGTCGCCGCACCAGCTTCCGCCCCACCCCCTCCCACCGTCCCCTAACATACATGTGTGGGTCAGAATTAGTATGTCAAGGGAAGATGGTTCCCGGTCGCCGATAGAGGGCGCTGTCTCTTTTTCCGATCGGAATTCGTTTGGTCTCGGGCGCCGCAAGGTCACGTGCTCAAGGTGATAACGGGATGATGGTGAAGAGACTAATTAGTCTGACGGGGAGGGGTGAGGTATAGTTGTGGGTGATAGCCTGTGTCCTACAAGTTACATTACGTTGAGCGGGTCTAATGTATAGCAGTGCGGGTGGTCGTGGGAGCCATGGCAACAACGCCCCGCCTTTAATTACGTCATCGCTGCGGATCTGTGACGTCACCGCGAGTCACGTGATGTCAACAGGCTGTTTGTTTTCGGGTCGTCGGTCGTTTCGGCCCCGGCAGAGTCGTCGGTCAAATCCGGGTTTTCAGCGGAGCGGGTCGGGGAGGTGAGGGAAAAGGAGGATTGGGGTGATTGGTGTGTGTTAGGGGGATGCGGATGTAGATGGGTTGTGGGGCGGGAAGCTGGCGTGCTGGCTCGTGGCGTCCGCAGAGGAATTGAAATTGATGGAGCACACAAGGCGATGACGACGGACGAAAAGCCGACGCTGCTTCTAGGCTTCTGCCCGAGTGAGACGTCATGGTGTCCAGTGGCTGGACGCATAGTAGGACGCTCTGGTTCTAAGGCCTGCACGAGAATCTCGCTGTCTTTTGCTTATACACAAAACTAGTCCTGCATAATAATAATCGTGGGGGCTTTGATATCTGTACGTTTGTGGGCAAATATTGCCGACGTTCAAAGGCAAAAACGTTAATACATGTACACTTAGTCGTGTGATTGCTGGAAGTGCAGGCAATTAACCGATCTCGGATAATAAAATGATGTGAATTTGTCGGAATAATTGTCTTTCACTGCGACTCAGTAACTGATTGACGTTTCATGCGATCGCTGACTCGATTTTCGAGGTCAAACCGTCAAGGTCAAACCGATCAAGGTCATGTAATGACAAAGAATTAAAGTTCAAACGAGAGATAGGCGATAATTGCAGAAACGTTTGTACTTGATACGAAACGGAAATATTAAGCATACCGGTGTCAGTCAGAAAGTCAAATGTCAAAGGTCAAAGGTCAAAAACAAGATTGGCAGACTGGACTGCATTTGACAAACTCGGCTTGTCGCTCAAGAACAACAAATGAAAAAGAAGAGATATTTGGCGGAGATTCACATGGTCAATTACGACCTCATCACCTTCGCCTGTGTATAGGTGGCGCGAAAAAACGCGTCTTTTCTTCGTTTTTGCAAATTTTCCGAAACTGATTTGAAAAGGTGCACTTGTTTTGCGGGGCACCTTGCATCGATATTATCGCCGTGGCGATGCTGACAATCTATGCGCTCGATAGAGCCCAGCAGCTACAAAATGCGCTACAACCGATCGAGATACAAGTTGCATGCATGCAGGGTCGCATTAAAACTAGCGCGGTTACGGGTGCTGTGCCAAAATGCGCGCCCCTTACAGATCTGTAACCAGCCAGCAGGGCTAACAGGGCTTTTCGGCTTTTTTGGCTTCACCCCACCGTAACTTTACTGTTGCTGTTCGGCTGCTGCAAGAACCCAGACTTTACAAGTTTCAGTTATTTAGAGCACATAAAAACTTTTCAAAGCCTACCAGTTGTGGCCCGCGGACACCGCGAAACTGTGCGCCCAGGTGCTGCACCTCCCCCTCCCCTAATGCGGCATTGGCTGCATTGGGTGTGCATGCGTGCGGTGCATTGAAAATATTTTATTCACCGTAATGACAGTAGCATAACAAATATAACGAGTAACATTAATAATTATAATAGTAGTAATAATGATGATAATAATAATAGTAATAATAATAATGCAATAAGCGGAATAGAACAACTAATTAACTGCAAATTACAACTGAACACAATAATGTCAATTTTAGCACCGTCAGATTCCATAAATTTAGCGTTCCGGGCCGAAATTTGTTGACTGGGAAGAAAAAACTTAAATTCTTCTCGGCATGTATTAATAATTTCCATATTATTTGTATTAAAGAGTTTCATCAGAAAACGATTGGCCACAAAGTCGAAGGAGTGTAACTGGGCTTTGGTTAAGAAGAGCGTTTCTAGGCCGTAAAGTAGTATTGGAACACATTTAGATTTAATAAGATGCAGTGTCACCTCTTTGAAGCAGTTCGCCCTATTTTGCCGAAAATACTGTTAGGTGCTCTATAAAACCAACGCTTAGCCTCGTCTAACGAGCATCCCAGAGACTTGGATCTGGTAAGATACACGCCTAGATATCGGAGTTCAGACTTCCATATTGTGGACAGCGGCGCGCAAACGTAATGGGCAGGTAGAGCAGTTGCCCTACCAACTGTGGGATTGGTAGGTCAAAAACCATACTTTTTGTACTACCAATATTTCTTAACTGTGTATTGTAAACTGACAGCATAGCTGCCACCAGATGGCATATTTGGAAGCTAAAATGCACCAAATTCGAGATCGGCTGCAGCTACCCCAGACCCTGCGGGTGAGATGAGCTTAGAGCGCTCCCTCAGACCCTTGACTTTAGGGACCTACTTTTAAGGGAAAGGGAGGGGAGGGGAGAGAACGGGAATGGGAAGGGGAGGGAAAGGAGAAACGAGTGGAGGGAAAGGAGAGAAGAAAGGGAGGGGAGGGAGCCTGCCGTACCAATGACAAAGTCGTTCCCGCGCTCCTGATTGTGGGTGTGCTGAACCTACACGTCACCAACGTGATCACACACAGTGCTGAGCGCGTACATTCTGCAGTGACGCGAGACAGACAGAGAGAGAGGGAGGGAGGGAGAGAGAGTTGTGCTGTCGCTCGGCGGACGAGGCAGCAGCGACAGCAACTCGACGAATTACGATCGTTTCGTGACTCGTTTACCACCCATCAACAGCCACCGCATCTCGTCGCGTCGCGTCGCCACCGACATTGTAGCGCACCGTGGCCGAGGCCCGACGGGCACCTGCTCTTCGCTGGGTGGTGTCGCCTCGGCCCGGCGCCCGGCGACACCGCCTGTGCCGGCCTTGGGACTTCCACTTGGCCGTACATTGCAATCGTGATTTCCTCTCGTGTTTTTGTACACACGTGTTTTTTGCCGATTTCTGCTCCGCGTGACGCAACACGCTTGGCGTTTTATGGACACCCTGCCGCACTGGAAAAAGAGCTCGGATCAGGCGGCGGACTTTGCCGCCTGGCACTTGTCAGATGGGCCTGATGTTGGTCCGGTGTCCAGGTCGGCACCCACGCCAAATGTTAAAGTAGGTCAAACGACATACCCCGTTAACAGGGAAAGGTAGCGATGGACGGAAAAGAATGGATCGAGCTAGGGACAAAGTCACAAAGAGGAAGAGAGGGTATAGGAGGGATCAGAACAGGGGAGGGGGCCCAGGGACCGTTAACTGAGGAGGGAGGGCTCTATTTGGATGTTTCTGTTGGGATCCCTGAGTTCCTAGTTACGCCATTGTTGATGGGACCGGTCTGCATAGCCAGGACCGGTTTGAAGAGCCAGTTCGTCCGTGGCTCGGATACGTAGGCCTATACTCGGTGGGACTGCGTGAGTGTCTGGTTGGCGCCGCAACGGCCGCATTTCATTTGTCAGCCTTCCTGCTATACGATTGATAGTGCAGCTCAGATGTCGCCATGATTCAAGCTTATCTATCAAATCGCATAATTTCATTTCGTACTATATGGCTTTGCCGGGTTGTCAGAGGCCCGAAATTAGTGTGCGTGCGATACGACGTATGTTGCATCAGCCTAAATGAAGATTGAATCAGCAGTGTGATTTTGGCCGTCTCTGCGATTGCCTGTGCAGCGTCTGATGGTAGGCTACTTTGCGCGGGACGTATAGATCTACTCATCCTTTTATGATCTCTCATCGCCAGTTCTGCCAAGTAAACCCAGATTCTGTAGCTCAGATTCTCTTGTGTCCCTTGTTGTTTTTTTAATTCACTATAATTGACTCGTTTTTCTTCGTTTCAATTAGATTTTTACATGTAGGCCTAATAACAGGAACAAAAATCAAAAAATATGCAGTGTAATCGTAATAAAATGTGTGTTCTTGCAATGACATCAAACGGCGTTCGTATAACGACGTCGTTTGTAGTAAACGACCTTTTTTTCTGGACTTGTCCTACTTAGACTAATAATATTGTAAAATAAGGTTATTAACTTATTATGATTTTACGACACTTCGCTTCCGAGTTTTCGTGCTAATTTTTTGCTAAAGAAGGACGTTTTCGTGATTAGCATTAGTTTCGTTTCGGCTTCAATTACAGCATTTAGCAGCATGTGTGTGTGAACAAACTGGATGGATGGCGGCGATGTGAGCATATAGCATACAGTACATGGTGACTCAAAAAAGTAAGTCGCTATCAACAGTCATCATTGTTATATCGCATTTAAAACAGTTAGTGGGGCTAAATTTTTCATAAATTTCGAGTATAAAACGAGCAGAAGAATATCTACGTACGTATTAAATATTATACGTGTGACTGTGACCTAATTTGCGAGGTCGTCATCACTTGCTGTATTTGAAGCTGCGATACGGGTAAAATCTATGTATTTTATAAAATTGTGATTGAAAACCAGGGAAAAAATGAGAAAATGTAAACATCAACTGCATTTTTGCATAAATCTCCATCTAAAAGATGGTTTAGGAACGGAATGCACACTAGGATGCTAGAGTGAGTGAGTGAGTGAGTGAGTGAGTGAAGTTTAACGCCCCACTGCTAGAAGGAGCGATGTATAGATGTCACACAGTAGGTCACGCACATAATATTTAATACGAACGAATAATATTAATATAAAAAGTAATGTCAAACTATTTTATAGTGCGCCCGAAAATTGACCATTCACACGTGCTAATTTTTTTAATTAAACTGATTTATATAGCGCCATAAGGTCGTCACACCAGAGGCGCTGGACAATGTGTGTGAACAACTTGCCCAAAGTTGCACTTGACAGCTGGACGGCTGGGATTTGAACCCGCGACCTTTCAGTCGCAAGTCCAACGCCCTAACCACTGCGCCACAAGCCACACAAATATAGTGCTTTATTGATACTTTAGTTTGACAAAGAAACTGATCTCAGTGGCATGCTTAGGCCTAAATAATTTTTTTTTGGTAATTTGGTAACGGCTTACGATTTTGGTAGCCACCCTGTAGTTTAGCGTGGACGGTGTTGTGTTCGTTGGCGGCGCGTGGCAAGTTGCTCCACTGATGACGGAAATTGCTCGCGAGCACTAAAATGCGATGCGCACCAGACATTGCTGACGTACCGAAACGATACACGGCCCATCTGAGACCGTCGGGCCATCCCGCCCGTTAGCTGTCGTTCCATTCCATCCACGACAGGCAAGCAAAGCCGCAAGCACTGACTCTATATCAAAGCAGCCGGTGTCTGGTATGCAGCGGCTGACCAACCGTCGGAAGCTGCATACAGTCTACGCTTGGTCGCTCGCCGCTTGTATTGCGCGTGGAGTACATCACGACCATAAGTCAGTGCGAGCGAATGGACCACCCAGCGAGCACACTTGCCACTACGTCATCTGTTGCTATGGTTCCCACCCCGTATTAGTAATGGGCCGCTGCGTCGAAAGTCGTAACGATGTTATCGCTGATACGGGAGCTTGCGACAAAACCGACGATGGATTGAATTCATCGACCAGAAGCTATTTAATTTATTACGTGCTCGTGTCGCATATTTCTGAGCAGAAACTGGTTTTCGTGCGTTTTCTTCTTAAAAAGTGACGCTGTTTGTTTTTGAACAGTTCGATGCTGCTGTTATACTTGTTAACTCGCTGCGCTCGAATAAAGCCCTAATTCCACTTATTGCGTCACCTCACGACACGTCACGATATACGCTATCTAGCCCATGCATTTTGATACAGGAAGAGTCGTACGTGCTGTGTCGCGCATGCTGCACAGCAAGCGACACAGCACGTCGCGACTAGCGCGACGAGCCCGTCTCGACGAGCGCGACAGGCGCGATACGCAACTTAGTTTGTTTGAAATGTATTATATGTATAAAGTTATGATCGCCGTAATTTTTTTCCAATTAACGAATTAATTTTATTTGTGAGCTGAAATAATAAATAACGACAAAACATGATATCGTTTTACACGCGAGCACTATTGCTTATTCGTCGTCCGCAAAGCACGGCGCAGCACGCACGACACGTCAACGTCACGACTCGCACGACACGTCATGCTTGTCGTGCCGTGGCTTAAAGCACTGGTACCGACGCCGACTCCATAGAACGCGGGGGCACGTGCCCCCCAACTTTTACAAATGGCTGGGCACGGGAACACCGTGAGTTGAAAAACAGCGAACCAAACTGCACTGACCATCACGAAAGCGATCACCAGAAACGACTAATTGTATAATTGTGTAGCCAAAAAAGTGGAGGGGCACCACAAAAAATTTTCTGGCGCTTTGCGCCGGACGTGTGCCCCCCACCCCACTGTTAAATTCGTTCCGGCGCTACGGCCTACTCGATACTGGATACGTTAATCGAGAAGACAGGCGTCGAATATTATGGGAGCAGCTATAAAATTCCGACGAAACTAATAACGCAGTTCATTGGCATGTGCAGCTGCATACGGAAGAGGAGAAACATCATCGGCCTCTGACTTCGAACACCTGCGCTGACGTCGACTCGAAACATCATCTCGTGTGTTCACCGACATCACTTGACGATCTCTGCTCATCGTCTATCTCACTACTACGACGGTAAAGCTCTCTTGCTATAAGCCTACGGTCAGTTGCGGATCCAGAAATGTTGAAAAGGGAGCGGAAGGCAATGTATCAGCCACTCATGTCGTCACTTATCGCAAATGCACACAATGAAATATCCCTTCTATACGGAAAAAGGCGACGTACTGACGAAAAAAATCTGAGGCCAATGGGGGCAGCCGCCCCATCCTCCCACCTTTCAAAAGTTTCAATCCGCCACTGCCTACAATCAGTGACCTCCTTTATATAGAGTGTATCGCTAATTGCTGACTAATTAACACGAAAGTAGGCTTATTCGTGTTCGATACTTGTGTTTCTAATATTCCGATTTTGTTTATAAGTACTCATAGTTAGAGAAAATGTGTGAAACGTATAGAAAACGTATCGGCATGAAGAATCACGTTCGTTTGAAATTTAGAAAAATAATTGTTAAAAAAACGTAGCCAGTTCTCGAACACCGAGATTATTCATTAATATCAGACAGTTAGTGTGATATGCATTCGGACGGTTTGGGTTAGCGCAGTTAAACTGTATAGCGTCAGTTAGGAGCAGAATACGGCAGTATAACGTGAGCCTGAAACAAGTACGATCGGTTGGTAACAGGTTAGCCATAATGCTCACGGGGCACATACTTTATACGTGAATGTTAAATGCCACACACAACGGTTAGTGATAAGTAGATCTATATAATAACATCTCATTGGTGGCGTGGCTCAGTACTTAGGGCGTTGGTCTTTGACTGACGGACTTTCCCTGATATGCGCCTGATCTATGGTTGACGCGTGACCACTTCGTGGGTAGGGCGTCCGCAGGTCCGCTATGGGTCTGCCAACCAGGCCAACTCAGCCTCCTACCCTCAGTGGGACGGGGAATGAGTAGTATATCGGTGTAGCTAGCTGGGTGAAACTGTGCAGTGTCGCCCTCTAGCGAATGCGTATACGAAGGAAAGGCAGATGTGGTGTATTTGCAGTAACTCTGTGTGATCCACACCCGAGCGCTTAGTGGTCGAGTTATACTGACGATAAGCGCTATACAAGTCCACTTCCTTTCCTTACCTTTCATTCTGTGGTAGTTTTGTTATAGTTCAGTTAGGTGCAGAGGTATAGGTTCAGTGTTTGGTTTTATGCACACGTATTTATGCCTGTCCCTAATCTGCTGACAGTTGAGCCAGACGCACCGACAAAGCGGTAGTGTTATTATGCATGATGACTTGTGTGAGCAATGTCGCCGACTCCATAAGGAACGGGGGCACGTGCCCCCCACTTTATAAATGGCTAGGCACGGGGGCGCGGCGAGTAGAAGAACGGCAAACGAGAAACTGACCAAACTGTACTGACCATCACGAAAGCGCTCACCAAAACGACTAATTCTACTTTTAGAGCCAAAAAAGTGGAGGGGCACGACATAAAAAAAATTTCCGGCGCTTTTGTGTGTGACTGTCTGTCGAAACTTGTGCAGCTTATGCGAGTCGATGAGTCACAATGTCGCTACGTTACGTGACGTCGACGAGGAGCTCTATCCAGAGGAGAGGCACAGCTGGTCTCCACCGCCAACATCATCGTCAGCAGGAGGAGGTGGAGGGGCGGGAGGTCGGCGGGGTGGTGCGAGAAGGTTCATGGTAAGGTCACTCGGCTGGACAGTGGTCAGTGCGGCGGTCGAACTGGACAACAAAGATGACCACCACGGCTCAATTCACAGTCGAGTCAACAGCTCCATCAGCAGATTGTCTCTCGGACGCCACGATATGACGGACGCCGTCGGAAGATGGGGAGATGTGAGCTAATGCCAATCATCGTCGCGTTGTACTGCTGTCCAACGCATAACTGCCTTTGTTGCCAGTGGTTGTAGGCAATTTTCAGAGAGTTTTAGTCGAAAAATTACCCCAACTTCTTAACGCCTGCTAACTAGATTGGACTGTTTTCGGAGAGATATTTTAATGAGGAAAAAAACTATAAATAAAAAAATGTAAAAAAAACAACTGAATTACAAATTGTGCCACGGCGTGCACTTCGTAAAAATATAATAAACTTGCTTCGTATTTTTAC
>Ga0056116_1000410_pt1 | contig 14558 bp, 10 predicted proteins | sample WorMetOlspDAHAB2_FD_67352 | JGI IMG/M metagenome (GOLD analysis project Ga0056116, IMG submission 67352) | Marine gutless worms symbiont microbial communities from Max Planck institute for Marine Microbiology, Germany - Olavius sp. DAHAB.2 ...
CGTATTTTTTCTGGTAATCGGTTGGCTTGGGAAAAAATACGGCTGGTTTTTCGGCTAGCCGTAAAAGCGCGAGAACAAACTTTTGCGGCTTGAAATCTATCCGATGAACAAAAATACAGCTTGAGATAAATGTTTAGTTTTGTGTTGTTTACTCGAGTCTGCACTTCTACTACTTCTAGGTCTACTTCAATTTTCAAATTTCTTTCGGCAGTGTTCAGGCATTCATTTATTAGTATTGCAACTAAGTGCTACAGTACAGACACTAACAGAGTCATCAACAAACAGTCACTGTCAGTCACTCTGACACAAGATGGAAAGCTCGACAGAGCTTTTACACTAAAGCTCGGTACGTCCAAATGGTTCCAATTGCTGTAAGCCAATATTTTTCCGGCAGTTTATCGACAAATAAATTTCAGCGGTTTTTCGGCTTTCAAGAAAATTTTCGGCTCGGCGGCTTACGGCGGCGGCTTAGGGTACTAATATCAGCCATAGGCCTGGTAGCCAAGCCAACTGTGGAGTTTGATTATAACACCATTAAATAAGAAAGTTACACCGTCTGGAGTGCATTATGTTCGTTTATACTCACATAATCCACCCCAGAGAGTGCTGTACCGTAACTTACTAGTACTCGTAATAAATGCAAGATGCAATACGTATAGGAGATACTGGCCGGACGTTGCGGGATAGAGTTACAGATCATGTGCAATGCATTTAACTCAACAAACACGACCGGTCTACATTTTAATCAGGCAGGACACTCTCAAAAACTTCACAGTTTTGGCTACAGCGCAGTTTGCTGAAAATTCTACGGCCACATGAAGAATGAAGATCATGTTAAAATTATTTATTGCAAACTCATTCACTAGGTATTAATAACTTAAACCCAAAACTTTTGGAAAATTAAAACACACTGTAGAACCTGAAAGTGACCGCGCATTCAAGTTGTGGGTTGGCGAACCCTAAGTAACCCATTACCCTATCCCTAAACCCTTACTTTAATAATATGTTGTTTTCCTGATATCTGCTGTTTTTGATGTGCAATGTCGCCGTTAACAAGCACATTAATATTAGCAAACTCAATTAATGTACAGAACCGCAGTTTATAGGCTTTAACGGGGGTGTTGCACTGTTTCGTACTACATAAACAAATCACATTACGCAGCAGTACGTCGCTTAAGCGTCAACGTAGGCTACTGTATCATCTTTTTCTGTGGTTTTTGGCGGTTTTACTAACGATTTTCGCTCACTTGCCGAGAAGCTCCAAAAACTGCACCCCAAAATTTCTGTTCGGCCCTACGGCCTCACCCCTCCCCCTTCTACTCGTGGACATCTGCCGTGATCCACACCTCCGGCTTATCTCAATATCGCCACATCGAATACTTCTTTTCGGCTATTTTAGCGTTAAAAGCTCGATTTTTCTGATTTTCGAGGCCATTTTTTTCTTGAAACAGTGGAATAGCGTGTCGTGAAATTTTCGCCATTTGTAGACAGCTCACGAGACATACAGTGTCAACTGCCCTTCCCCTCCCTCTCAAGAACCTGGCCTCATCATCAGCTCGGCCCTTCGGATCTCGCTGATCGTGTAGACGGTTGTGCTTGTCAGAGTTACAGAACGAATAGATCGAGTGTTGCTTCAGAATTTTTTTCTATACTGGTGGTAGACAACACAGCACCGAAACAGCTCGGCCCAACTGACCGACTTGAATAAGCAGAGTGTGGTTAGTGTAATGCGATACAGTGTAGAACGAAGACAGGACACGATAAGTTACGTTCAAAGTGTGAAGCATGTAATAATTGTAACTTGCATGTTAATCACGTATATGCATGAGCCATGGCAGGCAAGTTGCCACGGTTATAGCTGGTTGGCCTAATCAATGAATATGTACAACAGCCAGCATTCAATAGATCAATGGCAACATTGCAGCACCACTGCCACCAACATGACACAGTAGTGTGGACAGCAATAGCAGTGCGTGGGAGTCAGGCGAGCACACGAAATTCATTAGTCAAATGTCAACATCACAGTAGCACTGAGTCCTAGTCGCAGAACACAACACACACACACACAGACCACCAGCTCCACAATGTGTGCTCGTACGGTGCGTGTGTGTGGTCCCAGTCTATACTAGCTAGTGGAGTCTTCCTCGAGCCACTTGTAGAACTGGTCAACTGACAATATGGCTACACCTCGGCCTGTCTGTTCGCCGTCGTGGCTCTTGTCTCTCCACAACAGAAACGACTCTTCAGACACCAGTTCGTCATCGTAAAGCACGTCAAACAGAACTCTCAACGCACCTGCACGCCGACACACTAGCGACATCAACAACTCAAAACACTCCTAGCTCACGACTAAGACAAACATTTCACTATTCCGATAATGTTATATGTTTGCTTTGCAGCATCTTCAGACAATCTTAACAGCAGATCACAGTTCATCAGGGGAGCCAGCCGGCTCAAGGCAGAAGGGAGCACCCACCGAGACGTAGGCTGTACGTTTGCCTGAATGTGGTCAGTTTCTACACAGTCGTGCGTAAGTGGAGGCATATGATTCCATGCTTTTCACCTCAAAATGTGGTTGCTTGCTGGTTTGTCTAGTGAAATATTATGAAAAAAGTGGTACAGTGGCTTTGGTCGTGTCAGCCAGTGTGCCTCATGCCTCTCGATTGTAGCAGAACCACTACGGTACGTCGGAAACTCCGATAAAAGCATTGTTTCGAAGCAAGAGTCGCAACCAACAACAGTATTTGTTAGTCATTATAGTCAATGCCATGGCCGACAGGGTGCAGCAAAAAAGTTTCCCCACATCGCTTGGAATTTCAAAGTGAAATTTTACAAACATATTTTGTCACCCTATGCATGCTCACATAACATTAACATCATCATTCAACTAGCTTACAGCATTATAGAGTTTTAATCACAGTAATGTAGTTTTAGTGTGCTCAAAAACTTACTGAAAATTGTAAGCAGAACCGATTATGTCTAGATTTAATTACCGAAAAAATGTGGTCTTCAAATTCACCAGAACTTAACTACCTGGATTACCACACCTGGACAAAAGTCCGTTGTGCAACACCAAAGATGATCGCTGAACTCGACGAAATGCTGCAGTGACAGCCTAACTCACGTCCAATAAACAAAGATGTAAAAGGGTTTTCAAAGCGACTGAAAGCCTGTGTTGTAGCTGTATGTGTTGTGAGCAGTACAAACCATATGGATGTCCATGTTTGTGCACAATCAGCTGGACGGCATACAGTGCCTCCAGTTCGAACTGCACGTCACGGCGGATGTACTTCAGAAGCAGCGTGCTGCGTCGCTTTACCAACTCCTGCTCAACACTACAATTGTCCTCCGTCACTAAAACACACGCACGCATGCACGCACGCACACACACGCACACAGACACAGACGTGGCTGACATCTGATTGTCATCATTTTGACATCCACTTGGCTTCAAATCTCGTATTTGAGTTTCGCAAAACTGTGGCACCATCAACATTGCAGCGTTGCAATGTGTGCAGAAACTGATTTGCAACAAAGCAGACACTTCTTTTTGACACACGTCGATTCTGTCACCAAAATTCATCTGAATGTTACTCTGCATAAAATTGTCAGCCAACATGTACATGTGAAACTGCTGGAGATACCTTTCAGTGTGGGAGTGTAGGCCGCAGTTGTCAAGGCACGAATGAAATCTTTGTTAATTTCCACAACATTCTCCTGCACACACACACACATACACATGCAAGCATGCAGAGGTGGAGATAACAGCGGCAGGCGAGGGATTGGAGAGGCCAGCTGCATTCGCCCACCTTCCGCACACCACAGCTGCAGTGCAACGTCATTCCATTCTCACTTGTCATAATAATAATAATAATAATAATAACAGTAATAATATTTACATTGCAATTCAAAAAAATGTCACTACTGTAGTTGAGAATAGCTTTTACAAACTTGCACTGATTTTTAATAATTTTTGGCACAGCATATGCTGAAACTACTGGCTTCTAAACGCATGTGAAATTTTCAACCTCAACCAAATTTCAACCACATTTTCAATTTTCAACAGCCAGGTATGCCACTGATCCACAGCTTAGCGATGCTGCCCCCTGGAGGCCTGTCAACTGTACCGGTGTCTCGAACTTTCTTAAGCAGCAGACCTCGCGTACTCCAACGTTTGCTTGGAAATTCTTCCAAAAACTTGCATATGGTGTGTATCCCTTGAAAAGATACCGATTTTTTAAAAACAAAATGTGGTATTCTTTCAAACACTCCACGTTCACAAACATAGCCTAGATGACATAATGGCAACACGTTCATTTTTGCCACTGTGAGATATTGCAAGGTAAAGTAAGTTCAGTAAGGTTCAGTAAGAAAATATAATTGTGATTTGTAGCAAAAATTAAAAAAAATTCCATGTGCAAAAATATTTAAATCGGTTCAAGTTTGTTAGTTATTCAAGATTAAATTAGTGACATTTTTTTGAGACACACTGTAACAATGTTCTAGTTTTTAGCTTAGTTTTTACCCTCGGGATACTACTGAGTACAAAATATAATAATAATTAAAGCTTCTAAGCATTTATTTTTTGACAGCATTAATCACTGCAATAAAAAAATCAATCACGCATTCATGCGTTAATACCGCATATGTAGGACAGCATGTGAGGAACCAGGTATATCGTGGAACCTCTTCCGCATACTCCGTCTTAGGCGTTTGAAACAGTAGGCTGACACCTTACAGCGTAGCAATCAGTGTGCCCACCCGTCTGTGGGTGGGAAAGAAACGTCATCCTGAAGGGCACTTGCAATCTCCCTTGATGGTATACTTGCGAATGCCATGGCATTCGTATGTAGCACTATATCTGTTAACAATATTTAATTTTTTAATTTTTTTTTCTAAACCGTGCAAACAAAAATGGCGCCTGAAAGTAGCTTCGGTGGAGTTTGGATTGTGGAGAGAGTGCGGAAGACCGTTCCAGGTGGACAAACCAGCAACTGCAAAAGTGCGTGGGGACATAAGTGCTCAATTGATGACCACACAACGGTGTGTGGGGAAGTGACCAAATGCAACTGAAACCAAAGTACGTATATGCCAGCAACACACATGCACGCACGCACGCACACACACACACACACACAGAGCTCTAAAGGAAGAGATACACTGTGTGAGTAAGTTGAGTTTGACTATGCTCCACCGGATAACAGAACATGACAGGGTTAGGGTTAGGGTTGAGCAGGCGAGACCCTAACCCCAACAAAGAGAGGGTCCGGGAGAAAAGGGGCACGAGGGAGCTTAGGGGGAGAGCAAAGTACATACGTCGATCCAGTCGATGACGACTTCATTGTCGATATTTTCGTCTCGAAGCAGAGATGCCAGCTCGCTGTACAGCTGGTCACTAGTGTTCAGTGTAGCAGCAGAGCGGTCAGTGTCGTCACTCGACTTGACCATCGACACTGGACGAAGCTTCAACGTGAACTCCACGTTCTACAGACATACAACACTGGCTCGCTCGGCTACTGCAGCTGACGGTGACATCATCATCTCAATGACTAGCGAGTACAAGCAGTAACCGTTCAGTCAATGAACTGATGACACACTCAACGTTGCAATCACACAGTATTCTCAACAGAAGCATTTTAACCCAGTGCTTTCTACTTTAATCACATTTGTTTATGTTTACGGTTTTGATTCTGCTTTAACCACGGACAAATGCAAGTGTATTCATCTGGGCAACAGTAGAAATGATTACTGACGATCATGACGATGATGATATTGATTCATTTACGTAACCAACTGACGATTTACAATGTCACCTGACGAACAACTGGAGTATATACTGCACATATGAAGAGTTAAGAGCTTCGAAGTGATCTGTGCATGAGAACATCTTGAGGGTGAAAAAGTTGTGTGGCAGAGACAGACACGCCTCGAGTGATCTATCTCAACAACGAAGCAGCAACGTGCAACAAATGGAGCCACGCATCAGCATCAGCAACATGTCTTTAGTCTGTGGCAGAAATTGGTCAAGGAGGAGGTTGACTGAATGAATATCAGGAGGCGAGCTGTTCCAGAGGATGGATGCAGCAACCGGAAATGAACGTCGGCTGATGAAGTGATTCACTAGTGACACAGAATGAGTGAAAGTGTGAGCTAGTGAGCGATGGGTCGCAGTTTCAAGCAAAGCGGTCGAATTCAGCAGTGATATACAGACAGACAAAATGTAGCACCACCAGAGCTGTCTAAAGCGATGATCACAGTTCTGCTCAGACAAGCGTCACCGACTGACCTAAGAACAGAGTAACATATGAGATCCGTGAGACGTACATACATGTTTCGCCAGGAATTCGTCAACTTTGTCTGCGTCCTGCAGAAACTCTGACCACTGCAATCCAGACTTCTGCCACATGTCAGCCACAGCATGGTGACCCTGCAGCACACATGCACGTGACCAATAGTATCTTTTATACAGACCACACGGTTATGGCAAACACTAAAGCAACTAAAGCTCACATGGCATTTGTCTGTCACTCTCTAAGATAAATTATTTTTGAATTTTTCCATTACACAAACAGCTTAAGAGTGCAGCTGTACACAGACGCTCCAAACGCGTTAATACTGTCTGAACGCATATCAAGACTACACAATTACTATGACGGCTAAACAATTACTGAAGAGAGCACACACAAGTCGTTTTGCAATGCTTTTGTCTCCGCTGCAAAACACGTGCATGTCACTGATGAAAGGCTGGAAACGATCAACTCGTACAGAAAAGCAGTACTTCTTTTTAGTGTGATTGTGTGGACATTTTTAGCTGAAAACCGATAGCTTTTCTGCAACATCACTGGTCGTAGAGCAAGCAGTGTGACACATGCTCGGAAGGGTTAGGGTTGGGAGTAACGGTGGTTGACACAGCAGAAGAAAGTGCGAGTCAACCGATTGGTTGTTAGTTACCGACCAGGCTGTGAACGGCATCAAGCAGCACCAGGGCTATGACAAGTGCAGCCTTGTCGCCACCTTCGCACGTCAACAGCGGCGAACAGGCACGTCGCAGGAATTCGAGCGGGATTTCCGACTCATCGTCGAGTATCATTGGACTGATGAGTTCGGCGATGTACTGCCAAATGCGAGGCACGTCGATCACCATGTCATCAGCACCAGACAGTAAGTCGTGGAGTCCTTCGATGTAGTTCGACAGGCTGAGCACTCCACTATGAACGAGATGATGTAGCATAGCACCAGTGTGGTGACGAGCGACTGACGTACGTTCGACCGTCTGAGTCAGACACTCGCCGACAAACATGGACATGGACGCCGTTTTCAACTCACCAACAACACACGCCGTCACCTCCTGCACACACGCATACACACGCACAAGCGTCAGTCAACGGGACCATTAATATCATCGCAAACCATCGAACATCTCCAGCAATTGCACACAAACCACAATAAAGTGTGTGTCAGAGAACAAGACAATTTCCTGAGATTTTCACCAAGGAAGCAACACCTAACGCACCCATAGACGCAGAGGGCCAGCCAGCTAACACACGCACCTTGAGGTCATTGAGATGGAGGTACTCATCGACGATGGATTTTGTCTTACGACGCAGTTCGTCCTGTGACATTTGACCTACGACGACAACAGAGGCAGCAGCAGAGGCACTGGATCTTTGTTGCCTGGCGTCGTCGTCCGAAGTCGTCGAAGTGGCTGTTACTCTCAGATCTCCACTAGCAGCACGAGATGACGTTGGCGTCACTCTGCACCACACCACACACACACATGCAATGCACTCTACACTACAAAAGCGTAGGCGCTACAATGCAAATGCTGCACCAACTGAACTTCACAAGAGAAGACAGTGGCTGGCTGTCATCACAATGCATCTAGTGGACACAGACTCCATGACATAACAGCATCACAGGATTTGACAACCAGCAAACTGTGACATATCACAGGTGGTTAAAAATAAATGTGTAGAGCCAGCACTCCATGTCATCATGGTGATACCGCTCAAGACCGACCAACGAATCATAAGGTAAGTTGTACAACCGACGGACGCACCTCGACACAGCAGCATCTGAGCTCTTTTCCTGCGACGACCGAGGAGTGAGGGAACTGCGACCAGAGAAACCAGACGAACGAGCTCCAGATGAACGACCTAGACTACGCTGACGGGAATCCGAAGACAAATCGACGCCTCCCACTGACGACAGTGCAGAGTACCTGACCAACACACGCACACACACGCACGCACACATTATTAAGAGTGAGAAAGCAGTTGATATGGTTGAGGAGGCTATCTTCACAACATGACTGGAAAAATGCAAAACTCGATAAACACAAAACAACTTCATGAACACAGCAAGATACCGTCATTTAGTCACCTCTCGCAACACATTTGGCCACGAAACGAGGAGCATTATTCTGAAGGTACTACAGTCTAGCTAGGACAGCAATGGGTGAATGTTAAGTTTCTCAGGAGATTGATTGATTGATTGATTGATTGGAGTTTAACGGCAGTTTTAGCACAGTAAGGCTACATCGTGCCTTTAGAAGTTATAGTTTGCGTTTTGGGGAATACAAACACCCTGGGAGTCTTGTACATCTCCTATTCAGTAGTGGATGACCAGCGACATAAATAACCCCCTCGTCTCGCATTGTTTTTTTGTTCACAATGGCCTTTAAAGGGATGGAGCCAGCTCCTAACCCGCAATAATGGGGAGGGAGCAAAAAGCTCAAAGGGGGCTCATTTAAGTTTGTTACGCCAGCACCACAATATAAAGGGAAATGACTCAACTGTCCAAGGTAAAACAAAACACACACGAGCCTTGAAATGACAAAAACACCAACAACCAGCTGTGAAATCCTGATAATAATAATCATCACCATCATTCATAATGTCATGTGAGTATGGAGATGAAGATAGAAAAGATGTTAACGCTGATCCTACTGAAGGCATCAGCTTGCTACGTTGGTCCAAACAATCGACCATCTTCAGATAACCAACAACAACACTTGACAATAGACAGAAGCAGCGCATGGTGTTTCTGACGTCTGTGCTCAGTGGTGACCTGACGTACCTGTTTGGCTGTCGTAGATCGACATCCTGTAATGAGGTTGGAGTGGCGAGCGCTGGCTGTTTGGACCCTCCACCACTGCTGCCTCTGTGCCATCCCATTCCCATGCCACGACCTCCGGGTCCCAGCTGAATAGCACTCTCATCCACCTGTTCTCTTTTCGTCAGTTTCAGTCGCGACGGATCGACAATGTTCGACTTTGGAGGTCGACTCACCGCCGTCCATCCGTCGTCACAAACTCCAGCAGCTGGCGGACCACCACTCCGACCTACACACACGCATACACTACAGTAAAAATGAACCACATTCAGTTCGCATACTGCCGTGCATATCACTTACGGCCTAAGCCTAAGTTAGACGATGCTCTTTACAGCACTTGCTGAAATCTGGCACAAGAACACAGTGTGGCACAAATTTGGTAATGCTACGATGAAATTATTCCATCAAATGTGGACAAGCAAGCAAGCAACACACATAACAGGTCATTTCGACACAACACAGCAAACAGTGCGCTGCACTTGTCGTCAGACGCACTGAGATGTGATGACGGCAGCAGTGTCACCTGCTGGTCTGCGTCCAGCCGCCGACCCCGCGGGTCCTCCAGCCGCAGCAGCTGCGTTCCGCTGTTCAACTGACGCTCTCTGAATCGCAGCTTGTTTCTGCTGCTCTTCCTCGTGAGCCTCGCGATGTATCTGCTCAATCGTCTTCGGATTGTTCTTCTCACGACGAGGAACCCAGTTGTTCTACACGCAAACAAATCACCTCTAGAGAAGCGACAGCCAAATGCGACTTTCAGCCAAATGTGAGTCATCAAATTTGCAGTCAGCGACGTAAAATTGAACACTGCGTTCGGTGGCAAAAAAACCACAACCACCTAGCGACTCTAACCGTCTCATCATGTGCCACATACGAACCGATCAATGCCCTCGGTGATCTTGATGAGCTGCAATTTCGTCAACATCATTCTGTTGGACAGTTGCTGCTTCTGCTAGTCAGAACGAAAAGTATCGCTGACCCAAGAGGACGACTTCAAAGTTGTAAATGCACATTTAGTTTTATAGTAAACACTGGACACCATGCACTCGCACACCAGTGGCAAACAGTTGGAACTTGTGGCTGTGGACAGCTGTAGCAACGTACCTTGCGCAGGTCGATTGTGTCGAGGAGTAGGAAGCGAATGCGCGACGAAGTCTTTTTCTCGTCAACCAGAGACACCAACTGACTAAAGTATCGGTCCATTCGTGGCTGCAACTGTGTCACGAACAACCAACCAACAAACTCATCAGCACATCACCCAGTGAGATGCCTCAAAGGCCAAAGTCCACATGCGCCAGTCCGAATCAACTGATACAATCGGGCTGTATCGTTTGTGCGTACACGCCACGACACATCAGTTACAACCAACAGCGTTGACACTTGCCAAACTGAGCACATGCACCGATTCCTGTGGGAAAATTTTCAAGTATCAACATATGGGAACGATCAAAAAACTGCTGCACATGAACTGCACACATTGTAACTGCAATTCTGTGCCAATCACACATTAAAAACAGTCCAGTTTCCAGAAAAAACGACAACCTTGTAAGCAGAATGTCGCTTTTTCAATCTATGCAACAATCACAAATACCATGCTTTCTGACACACATGGGATATACACATAAGTCCATAATAAAAACGTACACCATACAGAATAAAACATGTTGGCACAGTAAACATGATGAATTTGGGCATACATGTACATACACGACGTGCAAGTAGTCAAGTACAGTGGTCAACTTGAACGTCAAGCAGAACATTTGTAACATCATCAAAATCACTGTAATGAGCTCAGTTTGTTAGTACCATGCGAACAGTAAAGTCTTAACTGGAACAGCTTTAGTGACGTTCGGTTTCTAGGCAGATGATAAACTGGTAAGACTGTTCTGGACAGACTGGGTCTGGTAGATTGTTCCATAAGTCAAACCGACAATGGTGCAAGCCCACGGCGGCTGAGTGACTGAGAGAGTAGAGTTTAACGCCCCAAGACACAATATAGGTGATTTCGGAGGACGGCGGCCGACTGACCAAACGTGCAAATAGTTGGTGCCGTGGTATGTCCAGCAGTTTCAGCAAGCAGAGCAAAGTCGCCTTTCAGTGGCACAATCACAAAAGTCGGTAGCGACGTATAAGCTACGTATACTCTTACAACAATGTGGACACTGAACAGGGGAAGCAAGGAGCGGGGACTACCTTGGACTGTTTGTTGTCAAGATCCTGTCCGATCGTCATCAGCAGCTGACAGAGACATTCCAGACTGTCTTCATCACAGGACCGCAACAACTTAAACAGACAATCGTGCATAATCGTCTCCGTCAACATCCGAAGCTTGTACAGCTCACCAATGAACCTAAATCATCATCATCGTCATCATCATTACACACGGTGCAGCATCATCAGCAAAAAACACTTTAGTTGGTTGTTGGTCAGTTTCAATTCAACTCTTCTCTCTCAAGACAATTATGCTACATCGAATCTGCAAAAATTACAGTCTCGTTAAAAAGTCTAAAGCACCTTCTAAGTCTGTCGTCGTCTATACACAGCTATAGAACACCAGAAATGAAAACTGCATGCGAAGGCAGGGTGCCACTAGCCACATACCACAGCAGCAAACAGAACAGGCGTACAGCATATAAGCCACAGTCTAAGCTCACGCCCATGAACTATGACCTGCAACCACACAATCATTATGCAGCCCTAGTCTGCCGTATGATTGTCTCCACCCTCATAATCCACGTAATTACATGGATTACTACTCATTTACCGAACCTGGAAGGATGGAAGGCTCAGTTGGCCTGGTTGGATGACCCATAGCGGACACTATACTCACAAAGTGGTCACAAGTCAGCCGTATATCACAGAAAGTATGCCAGCCAAAGACTGACGTCGTAACCACTGAGCCACGCTGCCAACACATAGTTAATGCAAGTGCTTCAGCAACTATGTATTAAAAATACTAAATAATAATAAATATAAAAAAATTAATAAAAATAACAATAATAAATACACAGCAGTGTCGGTAAAACCACCATTTGAGAGTTGTTGTCCATTACTCGTTCAAAAGTTTTCGCAGTTTTATCTTCAATTATTTCTTGCTACATCAGCATATTTGTCATTTTTTTTTTCGGAATTTAATAACTGCATCTATTATCCCTGAAAACGACTAAAGACTTTTTGCCCTGGAAATATGGGGATGTATGGGTTAGAGAGTTGGGGGAGGTAAAGGATGGGACGCTGCAGACATGATAAAAACCTGATATTTCCTAGAGATCGACGTTTCGATTTGGAAGCCACTTCGCCAAGTTCGTCAACTAATTGACGACGCTTCTCCTCCTATCCGCGCACATGGACACACACATGCAAACGCGCGCACACACGTACAAGATGTGTCAGTACACCAAACTCTAATGAAACAAACATTAACATCAGTCACAGTCATGGTTCATATAAAAAGTTTAAACTGGTCACATAATATGAACGATGGACGTTAGCACCAGTATACTCTTTGCTCATCAGAAGCGTTAATACTGGCTGCACAAATGAAGAGACGGCAGAAAATACTAAATACTATAACAATACATAGGATGATATATATAGTGCTATCTATATCGCACAAGCCATATGCAAGAGTTACTTTGGGTCATCTGGGTGAAAGTCAGTCAGTGCCACCAACTGCTGCGAACTTGACCTTCGAGTCCATCTGTACGCTGCTAATGTCAGTGGGGATAGTATTAATGGCGATACCACACTCCAACGCGAATGGTCAAAATTCAACGCCTCACGAAAGCAAAACCCTAAACCGATTACAGCAAAAGTTTGCACAGTAAGTAAGCAAGTAAGTAAACTGACGGAAGCCGCTTCATCGATCAGTTTCTGTCTCTCAGCGATGTCCAATTCGTCAACCTTGTCCTTCTCAAACTCCTGCTGACACTTGTTCAGCAGCAGACTTCGAAAGCCAACCGTCTGGCTCGTATCTGCCTCCTTCGGCACATTCAGCTGTTACGTACACACAAAACATTGTCAGCTGTGTCGCGCGACAGGTACACTCGCGGAAAAGTAGCAAAACAAGGTATGTATATCGGAGAAGTGTCGACCGGACAATTCACAGACAAACTCAGCGGCTTTGCGGACTGGTCAAATCACAGATGATATGACAAATAGTTTGCTGTGCTTATGTCCATTTCTAAAGGTGATGCTCTACAAATTTGTCTCAAAGACGGATGGAGTTGCATGGGTCTAATCAGTAAATCAGTACAAAATTTGGTTGCTGTCTGCCAAGTAATAATGTTACTCACCTGCTGATAAGTTAAAAGGTGATCTAATAAATTACTTGCAACAACCAATAGATTAGTGGAAACAACCAAGTAGCAGCTACTTTTCAAGTCAATGAACACAAACAGCAACCATTGAAGTTCAAACACAGTGGTTTAAAAGAGATAAGTGTACAGTGCAGAAACGCCCACTTTGCCCACAACATGCGCATACAAAGCCATTCAATTACAGTTCTCTCAGATTCCTATCATCGACTCGTTTAAATTAGCAATTGCTCACAGCCGTCTTTCTTTGATCCCAACCAATCACAGGTCATATATCACAAGCACCTGCCGACTGTCACAGAGGCCACAGACAACTGACTTACATTGAGCATACACTTGGCCATGTTAGCATACGCCACCGAAAAGTTTGGTTCACTGATCGCCTGCACACACGCACACACAGTGCAGCAAATTCAACTATAACGACATACCAAACTAAGTACAAGTAACATCCAAAATAGAGTGAAGTGGTACGAACGCTAATTACAAGCTGCTCACTAAACAGTTAGCGTGCAGATAACAATAGAGTTAGGGTTGTTCAAAGATCAGGCTTACGTTAGGTTAGGATAGGATCCTGTTTCAGTTCATCAAAACACGCTTCTAGCAAAAGCTGAACCGATGAATAAAATATCATAAATCACAGACAGTCTTTATACAGATTACATTCACATCTCGTTGCGCACCAGCGCATGCAACACTCATACGTCCCACTACTGTGCGTGCCATTTCGACGGACATTATTCGCCAGACAATGATCGTTCAGCACTACCGCACCTCTGACTTCGAACTCACTGCCACCTGCTGTGTTAAACTGCGACTCTCTCTCTACTTTCAAATCCAGACTTAAAACTCATCTGTTTTCTACCGCTTTCTGCTAACTACTCTACCTACTTGCTCCGTCAGCGCCTCTGTAGCCACCTAACGGCATTATTGCGCTTTATAAATTTTGTATTATTATTATTATAAGGAATTTTTATGCCCTCGGTAGTAAAGATCCCGAGGGCTAAAAAGTAAGTTAAAAACTAGAACAATGCTGGAACGGCTACATTTCGTCCTCGGGGGTTGTGTGGGCAAAGGTACCCAAGACAGCGACTGCATTGTAGCGTTGGATTAACATGGAAAGTCGCTGGA
>Ga0056116_1000412_pt1 | contig 14542 bp, 10 predicted proteins | sample WorMetOlspDAHAB2_FD_67352 | JGI IMG/M metagenome (GOLD analysis project Ga0056116, IMG submission 67352) | Marine gutless worms symbiont microbial communities from Max Planck institute for Marine Microbiology, Germany - Olavius sp. DAHAB.2 ...
GCTGCCGCGCCTGGTGTCTGGGACGTCTCGTGCACGTATGACTGAGCCAGTGTGTCGCTCACTGTGACGTCCCACCTGACGCACTTTCCTTGTTTCCACGGCAGAAGTGTGACACCGTCAGGTCGCTTCCCATCAGTTCTGAGCAGGCCTGACGGCTCTTTCAACGCCGGGATTATTATTATTATTATTATTATTATTATTGCACGAGTTATGTTCCAGACTGTATGGTAACGTAACACGTATACGACGTTGCGTTGTATAGATGACGAATTAACTCTTCAGCCAACTCCAGACAGCATCACAAGAACTAGGTCTCAACGGCGGTCAAAAACTAATAACTAAAATAAAACATGGAGAATCTCCTAAACTGTGCACTTTACACGGAGTGACAGCAACGTCATTCTGTCTATGATAGTAAACGCTGCCATGTTGGAGGTATCTTTGTTGCAGCAGTGTAACGTCTTAAACTTACATATGCTTGTACTGACTTGTACGCCAGTCGAAATACACGGTTTACAAATAACCTTGGAATAACTTTTTTTCAGAATTCCGCATGTTAACCCGTCTCTGTTCATATTAAGTATACCTCCAACATGGCGGCGTGTTATGACAATGACGTCAATGACGTCACTTGACCTCATGTATAATTCCGTTTACTATGCAACATGTGCCACTCACCGTCTGTATTTCCCAGCCACTGGTCTGAATACCTGCAGTAGAGGTTCGAAGCAGTGTTTCGCCAGTCCGTCGGAATCCTTGTTTCCAGTCACCCATCGTTGTTCGTAGTTGTCGACGGCCAGAACGTCGGTCGAAATGTAGACGTAATCTCCGTCGGCCATTTGCTGTTCGTGCGCTTCGAGCATGAAATCACGAATTAGCTCGTTGACACCACACAGAATCACAACTGAAAAACACATTCGGACACATACACACGCACTCGTTTTGTTTATTTTAACTGTTTACTTATTTTTATTTTTCATCCGCATATAGGATAGAAAAAAAGTACTAAAGTACATACAGAAACTTGTGGATTAAATTATTCCAATAGGAAAATTGCTACATCCTTAAAATAGATTAAAGAATAATAAAATGTAAAGTTTATTCGCCAAATCAAATAGCAGAAACAGACAGACAGATAAAAACAACAACACAGAATACACGAAAATGGAAAATATGTTATTATAAAACAGGAATACTAAAAACAGAAAAGCTAAAACACAATAATACTATTTACACAGCTCTCTAAATTATTCCAGGTCTTACTAGAGATAGCTGCAAAAATGAAAGAAAAAAATGAGATAAAAACAAATTAAAATCCGAATAAGACGTTTAATAATACTTCTTCCGTTGCGTCTGATTTTGTCGAGCGCCTGGTCTATTTTGTCGTGTGTATAGCGCTCTTCAAACAAGATGGTGGCTGCCAATGTCATGTTCTTGTTGACGGAAAACGTCTGAGAGATGGCCGTCGTGATGTAGTTGCAAAAACTGTACGTGTCAACTCCGGCCACAAGTACCGCACGTCGCCACTTCACGGCAAACACACGGACACCCTACTATCTTTAGTTACTTATTTGAATAATCAATTGTTTAGGTTAAAGGTATAGGTAGAGTGAGTCAGTAGAGTTTAACGTCCCACCCGACACAATATAGGTAATTTCGGAGGCAGAAAAGGTTTATATAGCGCCACAATTGCCGAACATGCCGCCTCAGCGACGCTGCCTTCACAGACAGAGCCGGCGTACAGCCAAGGCCGCAGCACAGGACCGCGGTAACGGACTTTGGCCTGTAGCCATACAGCATACAGTTTAGTTAGGTTCTAAGGCGGGTAATAACACAAAAATCACATAGCGCTGCGGTCTAGTGAAATAAAATATTTTAAACACGGCGCTGCATTACACTATACGCTTTAGGGGTCTTTTCTGACGCCAGTCCGACTTCGCGAAACTCTTTCTCCAAATCCCACGTAGTGAGTTCGTCATTTCGGACACTATAATCGATCTTTTATATACTTTTTTACTTATTTTACCGTATTTTCTAAGCGTGACACAGCACGCGGTTTTGACAGTTTTTTTTGACAAAACCCCTTAAAACGGAATACTTTGCGAGTTATTAAGCTCACTCAGCGTCGCATGCAATTCACACGCATGCAAACAGTGTACGAACTGTAAGCTACTATAACAGTTATACGACGTTTCAGGCTCAACTTGAGTCTCTCTCTGCCGTTCGTATGTAGCTGCTTGTTATTGCTCATTTCGCCTACTTGACAGCAACATGTACACAGTGGCCCAAAAAAGTAAGCCACTATCAAGAATCGTCATTAAATCGTAGTAAAAAACATCAGCAATGCTAACTGTTTCGTCAATTTTGAGTATAAAATGAGAACACGAATATTACAAGTTTGTAATAAATATGCTATACGTGACCTAATTTGTGACTTCATCAGTTGCTGTATTTCAAGCTACGATACGGGTAAAATCAATGTATATCGTAAAATCGTGATTTAAAACCAGAAAAAGAGAAAAAGTTGAAATTAAAGAAAATAGTACATAAATATATATCTAAAAGATGGTTTAGGAATAGAATTCACAGCTTGTTAAGGCGAGCTGATGTCAGAGGGAGCGCTGACATTATTTATTGCAAGTGACGCATATCGCTACTTTGTAGATCATGGATAAAATATTTCATACCAACGAACAATATTATAGTGCTGGATTGATACTTTAATTTCACAAAAAAATCTAAATTTATTGGCAACGTTTAATACGATTTAATACGATGTTTTGATAATGTGGCAGTAGCTTACTTTTTGGGCCATCCTGTATAACGCAGTAAAAGAGTAATAGTCACATTCAATGATTCGGACCACAAAACACATAACGTATCGCGTAAAAGAACTTATTCGCTTAATATAAATTTAAATAAAATCAAGTAACTTTTAAGAAGCAATGTGTCTCCTATTCGCTTGAACGACATCTTGGCGGCGCCACAGAAATAATACTTGGATGGATTAATAATGTGTCCTTTAGGCTTGCACACCTGTTCTGCCAATTAGCAGATTTTGCAATTTCTTTGCTTGGTGCTGCAGGGGACTTAGTTGCTTTTCGCCGTCGCAGTGAAGAATTAATTAGTTATTATTAATTAATTACTTCGTCACGAAATAAGATGCCTGGAAGCGACAGTCCAATTACAGATCAATCAAAAACTCTGAAAATCGGTGTTTATTCCACTCGATGAGAGTTATGCACTCTCTGACATTGCGCCTACAGGTAATTTCGCTAATTAGTAAATAATTACGTCGATCCCTGTGAGCGTTTTACATTGGCTCTTTTGTTGATTGCCTCTCAAAATCGTCGATTGTTTTGCTACGCGCGTTATGCAGCCGCGGGATTTTTACTGATTAATTGGCAAAACATGAAATACTGAAGAGGCCTAACAAATTCCGTTGTTGTGTTTTTCTTGCGACTGAGTTCAAAAATGTTCCTATAGCAAGGATTTTTGTTTCAATTCAAACATGAAACACAGAAATCTATATTATTTTATTCATCAGATGCTGTTAAATTAGAGAAACACACACGGCTACTGTAATGTAGAACACGAATTCTTCACAGGAGTTTGTGACGGTAGATGGGCTGATAATGACATTATTCTCTTTACAGTAGTTTCCGTCGCCATCTTGTAGGGACTCTGTTAGAGTCTACGTCTGTCCATTGTTGTATGTGGAATTGCAACAGCCGAGCTACACGGTCTGCGAAAGAGCTTGGAATAAAAATTGCGTTAGATATTTTTCTCTAAGTTTACTACTTTTCTGTTTACATGAAGTAGGCCTAAATATGTTGACTCGAAAACCCAGTAGGCCTATTGTTTTATGATATTAAATATATTTTAACCGTTAGCTTTCGTGTAATTTCATGGTATAAGCCTAAATCATATCTGCCCAGTCTGTCAATATTTTTAGATCACGTTCTGAATTGTTCGAATAAAAAATAGTTACCAAGTAGCTTTTGTGTGTGTGTGTGTGTGTGTGTGTGTGTGTGTGTGCGTGTGTTTGTGTTTGTGTGTGTGTTTATTGTCATTTCATTGGCGACTGTTAAAGTCTTTTTACCTTGTAGATAAGCAAGCTCTATTGCTATTTTGCTAATTAGTACTGCTGACTGATATGTTTCATCTGAGAGCAACAGATTACTCACTTACTTACAACATGGCGACGTGGTTCTATGGCGAACCATTTCACCCCATGAATGGTGAGAGTATATAGATTATACTAACACCGAAGAAGCTGAAGACATGTCGTATAGCAGTGGCCATGTGATTGAACGGACTCATCACACGCACCAGTGTGCTAAACATGGTCTTGTCCATCAGCTCAGGGTTAGTCGATGAAAACGAAATATGTGGCAGATTCCAGTAGGCGGCTAATTTTCCCGCATATATAGCAGCTGCAAACAATAATGACGCAGTACTTGTTTGAATCTTTGTTTGTTTAAACTTTTGGCGCGCGAAAACCATTTTTATACAGGGGGTCAAAGTTAAAAATCAAGTTTGATCATGTAATATTATACGATAGCACGTTGTCTCTGATGTAGGCCTATTAAAATAAGACATGAGGTCACTGCCATAACTTTGATAAATGGCCAACATAAACGACATATGCAATTTCCGACTTCAGCTCAAAATTTTACGACGGGGTCGCCTAATCCCCCTTGACCCGGCCTTTTGCATTGCCACCGACAGTCTAACTTTAAGGGAAACACTTTTTTTTATATTTTTAGCGATATTTCAGTCAGGGCAATATAACAAAATAAATAAAGACAGGAAAATAAAGCCTGAAATATACATGTCGATTTGATAACGGTTGAATCTGTCTACAGAAAATTATCACTAAAATTAGTATCTGGATAACTTTAATTGATTTTAGCACAACTGCTGAATTGTAAGTGTTTAACTGTTCAAGCCCGTAAACGTTCATTCTCCGCTTAATTTTCATTATATGTCTTGTCCGTTGTGTATGTCGCACGTCTACTTTTCATTGACTGCACAAGGTTATAGTAGTTTTTTAAAATTGTGTACGTATCAATTATAGCTAATCGTACAATGAACAGGTCTAATAACAGATTAATAACGAAATAGCATAAAACTATGAAAAACGTTTAAAATAAAGACTAAAAACACAAAATCCAACACCTATAAAACACGTTATATCGTCCAAAATGTCATAAAGATCATGCGGTTAAAACGATTGCACTGGTCCCGTTCGGTCTACGTTATGTATTGTGGACTAAGTGCCATTGATACATAATATGCTAATATTCCTGCAACTCGAAGCTTTCGTTTGTTTTATTGGGACACCGCGTATAATTGTGGTCGTTGCATATACCGAAGGAGCAGGGCATTCCGAGCACTCCGTCGACGTCGTAGTTGTCGTGGATTTCAACGAGGCGACCAAGCGCTTCCTTTCCATCGCATTTGTCATCCGCCCAGATTATTCTGCCGACAACGACAACACACAACAAACTACAACTACAAACTCAGGCAGTGTTACAATGACAATAGAAAATAGTACAAATACGCATAAATTTATATTAAGCGAATACGTTCTTTTATGTGATACTTTATGTGTTTTATGGTCCGAATCACTTAATCTGACTACTATTTTACTACGTTACAGGATGCTCCAAAAAGTAAGCTACTGCCACATTATCAAAACATCGTATTAAATCGTATTTAATATTGCTAATAAGATTAGATTTTCTTGGTGAAATTAAAGTATCAATCCAGCACTATAATGTTGTCTGTTAGTATAAAAACATTTATCCGTGATCTACAAAGTAGCGATATGCGTCACTTGCGATAAATAATGTCAGCGCTCCCTCTGACGTCAGTTCGCCTTAACAAGTAACCAAACAGACACCAAATCTAATCCTAATCCCAACCCTAAACTAGTAAACAGCACGCAGTAGTGAACATTCAACCAAATATAGTCACATGTGCAGAAAAAATCACATGCGACAATGTTGTTGCACCGTTTTTACTATACTTTCGATTGTAATTGTCACACCGCCCAGTCGATCATACTGTAATCTCCTTGTTATCGTAACATTTTTGGTAAAATTTGTAAACCGCTTATTGATAAAATTATAATTGAAATTATTTTTAGAACTGTGCAACGTGTTTCCGTTTCACTTCGGCCGAACGCGTATGTGATGCGTTTGGAGCTGAAAATCGCGCTTCTGTTGAGAGTAAATTAAAATTCTAACAGCACTAATTAAGTGTTTGATTTTTACTTGCACAAACACATCAAGTATACTGCACATTTTACGCTCTTAAAAACCACGACAGCAAAGTCAATATTCGTCGCCAAATTTCACTGTACCTACTTGTATGTGTGAGTTGATGCGTTTTGATGTCTGCAAATAAACGATTTTATAATAATTAGTACTGACGCGAATGGCGGAGTTAAACGTTAAAACGTTGAAATAGATGACCACATACGTGATTTGCATTCCGGGTAAAAGGCCATCGGCCTGTGCTTGTTGCAGTGCCAGTGTAGACGCGGCCGCATTTCGCTCAAAGCCGAGAATTCCGCCAAAAGGCGTCAACAGAACTAGCGATAAATTTCGATCAGCAACAACTGCAGACACTGTTGCCGGGCCAACGGTTGTCGTGGTAACAGCGCTGACGTCACTTGCGGTTGCTATGACAACGAAGATGACGATGACGCAGCGTACCTGCTGGTGATACTTGGACGTCGTTTCCGTGGTTACCATGGTTATCTGTCGTTATTTGCGTTTGTCTTGAAAGCCTGTATCAACGCATAATTTTTCCTTTATGACGATAAGATGTTCTTGCTTGTACAATGTGTGCGTGCGTGCGTGCGTGTCATACATATACGGACCTTTGTACTCATAAGATGAAAAAAAATTAAACGCACACCCAAGACAATAACATTTACTGCTCAGCCACACGATAATTGTCAAAACATTTGGTAAGGTTAAAGCTACCGTGTTTATTTATGTGTATTTGGCCATAAACCCAGCAAAAAAACTGAAACATGAAGCAGTGACATGGGAATCGAATTACTGTTTTTTATATGCGTTTAAAAACTCGGACTTGTCGCCTGGCTATTGGCTAAAATGCACATTCAGAGCACACGAAAAAAAGAGTGCTAAAATTTATCACGTTTACCATAAGACCGATAAACTCAAAGTTGGCCTATGTGCATATGCTGCTTAGACAAGAAAACTCTTAGAAAGTTGTGGACCGACTGCATGTATCTCTTAATATAATACTTACAGTCCATTAAACAGTGTCAGAAATGCATTGAAATCACCAGGCGAATTACTCGACATACCGCTACTGTAAATGTGACTTCGCTGCTTTAGAGCGATAGTTTCCGGTGCTTTGACTACGGATCTGGCAATATTGATTTAGACCTGCTACATCTGCAGATCTAAAGTTCTAAAAAATACGTCCAGGCACAATACGCGTGTTTCTACATAAGCACCATGCAATTACCTCCAGAAACTCTAGTCCGACATGTGGCTGACAGACGCCAACGTTAATGACTGCTGTTTATCCGACTCAGCTGTCCGCCGAATTAATACAAATGTGTACGACAGACGGATTAAAACTTATATTTCTCAGGTCTATTGACTGTAATGCACAAGAGCCTGAAACTAATGTTTACATAAAACCAATTAAAAAGTCTAAAAGCAAACAGCATCAAAAGTGTTAATTCTGTTAAACGAAATAAACTAAAGGTATGACATACGAAGAACAATTAGATAACGAGCATGTACGACTTGAATAGATTTTGGGGCGATGCAGCCCAAAGTTTTGGCTTTTTTCGGCTTTTTTGTTGGTTTCCAATCACAAAGTCTAAATTACTGCCGCGCGTTGGGCTATATAACATCAAAATACATTAAAAGTTGAATTTGCGCATTGTTTCGAAACTATACGATTCTGTCTCCAGTAAATTATCAGAATTATTTAGGTCATTTACAAGACAAATAGTACAAATACAAAAATAAGAGTTATACACAAATACGACAATGCAAAATTAATAGTATAGGCCCTATCTACCACAGAGTGGTCCAAAAATGGCACACTTTTTGACGCCTCAACTACATCAAATATTGACCACTTTTCACACTCTCAAAATCAGGAAAACATTTGACAGTGAAATAAGTTTGAAGATCGGTATTAAGGCGTAGAAAAAAAGTGTGCCAAATTTTTGGACCACCTCAGTTCTCCATATCATATGCCACCGCGCGTTGAAGCTGGCAGTGGCAGTTGGATCTCGGACTCATCCGGACAACGGCTGGTGTCGTGGGCCCGATCGACCCCGTCCGATATGACTACAAAAAATCTGGGACGGCACACCGTATGGCATCGCGGTCACTGAATGGTCAAGGGCGCACGATCGCTGCCACTATTGCGACGGACCACCGCCGTCCAATCGATTTAATGAATCGATGTCAACGTAATATCGATATCAACTTTATAATGCTCGCACAACTGAAATTAAACTGAAATAAAACTGAAATAAAACAGTGTTTTATTTCCGATATCGCACCTTTGAAATAAAACATTAAATCAAACACAGCCGCTAAACGTTTCAGCTGTCTTATGTCGGTTTTATTTAAGTTTTACTTCACTTTTGCGGAAACTATTACATGACTGAAGGTAAACATTTGTAGAACTTAGTATTTGTCATAATGGACCTCGAGTCTGCTACTGAATATTGAACGAACGACAGAATGAACGAAATGTAATATATTCTGCAGAATAAAGTGAATGTGCTCACCTTTAAGTTTTAGCTGCTACGAATGGCACAGATTCCTACCTGCGGTAGGCTGGCTGATTAAATACCACTGATGAATCAACTTCACCCACTGCAGCATCCGCAGCGGACACGTGACTTACCTGTATAGTGGCTGCAAAAGGTGTGCTGCATGCACGATTGACGGGCTATTTACTTGTATACTACGATTCACACTAAGCACTAATAAATAAGGCCAACGAAGTAATGAAATGAGGTCCTATGTCCACTAACTTTAGCCTGCTTTCAATGTTGCAATCGTTGCTCAAAATGCATCGGTACAATATAGATGACATTTAAATCTTGTATGAGCAGTGCATTATAGCAGTGTAAAAGTTGTAAACAGCACTATACAATGATATAGTCTAAATATTTGTGCAGCCATTACTTCGGCAGGAAAAACGAAAATATTAAGCAAATTTCAGAATTGTGTCAAGATCTGTCTCATAAAAATCAAGAACTTTCATATGCAAAAAATCTCACACCGTTGTCGAGATATTGCAGTTTGTCAGATTAGGCCTATGTATGTATGGGCAGTGGCGCCGACTCCATGGGGAACGGGGAGCACGTGCCCCCAACTTTTACAAATGGCTGGGCACGGGGGCACCATGAGTAGAAGAACAGCAAACAATAAACTGACCAAACTGTACTGACCATCACCAAAGCGCTCACCAAAACGACTAATTGTGTTTTAGAGCCAAAAAGTGAAGGGGCACAATTAAAAAGTTTTTTCCGGTGCTTCGCGCCGGATCGGTGCCCCACTTTTCCTGCGGACCGGTGCCCCTCCCCCCCTTTCAAATTCATTCCGGCGCCACTGTGTATGGGGTTATTTTAATTTGAGCCACCCTATACATAGGCCAAGTTGCATGTAATAAGCCAGTTGATTTAACTTCCAACGTAAATAACACTCTGGCAGTATGGCAGCTTCCTATAGGGGAACCCTGGGAGACCCACTATGGCTCTGGTTATAGCCCAGTTCGCTGTAATGCAGAACCGCTTTCAGCCAGCTGAAGCCATTATGAAAACTCAGCCAACCGTAACAATGCATATGCTCGCGCTAACGTGACTATACAGCATGCTGTTTATAAAACTGGAAGAATGTTAGCGCTCTTGACGGATACGCACGTAATAAGTGTCCCGTAAAATGTGGTCGACGACGGTGATCGTGGTGGTGATAGTTCTGTTGGTGCTGCAAGTTGACGCGGCGTCAGCAGTGGACGGCAACGGAGGATCGTGTGAGTCTGACAAAATATCCAGCCTGAGTGAACAGAATGACGCGAAACACATCACAGAGGAACTGCGAGAAATCAGAAAAGTACTCGGAGAAGTGAAGCTCATCAGAGAAGATTTGAACTCCGTAAAGAGTGCCAGTGCAACGATTCAGCAGCAATGCTGTGCCGTGAATACTTCTTTCCTGGAGGAACAGATAAAGCAGCTCAGACGAGACTTAAAGGACACGCAGAATACTGCGACATCTTGTGACGGTGAGTGAATCGTTGTCTAAAAGTCACTAGCTCTAAGTCTATCATTCTTCCACATTAGTCAAACTTGAGAATTCTAAATTAATAAGACGCTATTCTGTTTTCATAACGCTATGCGCATCTTTAAAAATTACTGGCTTCAAAACAAAAAAGTCAAACGTAAGCTATTTACCAGTTTTTCAACTAAAATATAATTTCTTCGTCACATCAATCCAGAACCACGATCCAGTAAAAAAAGTAATAATTGCATACAGCGTTTAACAGAAATGTATTTTTAAGTAATTGATCGCTTGCTGTGCAGTATTTTCGCAAAACTTCAAAAATAAAGTGTAAACATATAACTGCATGTTTTGCAGCCGAATGCATTCCGCTGCTAATCCAACAAAATATCAACGGCTCAAGCTTTTTCAATCGTTCGTGGGCAGAGTATAAGGCCGGATTTAACGACACCGCTGGCAACTACTGGATTGGCAACGACAGGCTCAGTCAGCTGACACTCAGTGGTCGCTACAAACTGAGATTTGAGCTGCAGTTGCATAACCTCAGCTGGTACTGGCCCGAGTACAGCACGTTTGTTGTATCCGACGAATCACACAACTACACGCTCCAGGTGTCTGGCTACTCGGGTCTCAGTCGGGGAGACGACCGTGACGCATTTGCATATAACAATGGAGCGATGTTCACCACGTACGACCGAGACAACGACCCGTGGCCCGACAACTGTGCTGTGTACAACGGCGGAGGATTCTGGTACAAGGGCTGCAGCCTGTGCAATGTCAACACTGTCCGTGGTTGCGGAAGTGACTTCGAATGGAACGCAGGATCGGCTGGGGCGCTGAAGCTGCTGACATCTCGCATGTGGCTCACGTGCTAACACCACTTCAGATTCGACAATCGCTTTGGAACTGGCAACTATTCGGAACGAAACCATTTACTCGACGTCCTGGCAGATTTGTCTCATGGCATACCAATGATTGGCTCTTGGTGGCGATTCTGCGCTATAAGGGGAAGCGGGTTGCACATCGACCTTATTTCCGGTCCGCGACAATTGCAACCTAAAGTCGCACAAATACGTGTGCATAACAACTTACCAACCAGACAATAAATTCTAACCCTAATCCTAACACTAACCTTACTACCAAACCGCACACAATTGCGAACATTGAACTAAATATAGTGACATATTAATTTGAGAAAGCTATATAATGTCCTATGTTTACGCATAAATACGATTTATAAATAACTGAAAGCCTAAGATGGAATGTTGCAGCTGCATCCTGGTGGCCTACTGTCCAGCAAAACTTATGCGACTCAAACTTCTTCAATCGTTCGTCAGTGAAATTTAAAGTCGGATTTAAGGACAAAAAAGACAAATTGCTGGATATCTATAGGTGACGAATTATTGTTATTGTTATGGTACTCGTACAAAAAGTGCATTCCAATGAAGCAGAACAAAGTGCATAGAAAAAATATTGCACTGCCCACGAGCTATAAAGCAACTGTGCAAAGCGCTACGATTATTTCATCAAGCTCAGATAGTTGAATGAAACTATCGAGGAGATAAAGCTCGATCCCTTCCCGAACACAAAGAGAGCTTCAAATAAAGATCGAACAACACAAATTTCCGATTTACCAGTTAAGTTATCAGATTTTTTTTGAAAATTTGAATTAGAAACGTCAATTTTTTCAGCCATAAAATCAGCTGCCGCTCATCCGAATACCTTTCGCAGCGAATAATGCATTTGAGCCAATCACGGAATTGCGCCTAGCTGTAAGTACCGCATGATGAACAACAGCACGTACCAAAGAGGAACCACGTAAAACGCAGGACAAAATGAACCGCACTGACTGCTTACATATTTACATCTAAGTCAACAGACACTCAGTGGTCGGTACAGGGTGAGATTTGAGCTGCAGACACGAAACCTCAGCTGGTACTGGGCAGAGTACAGTACATTTTCTGTATTGGTCGAGTCGCACAACTACCAGTTGCGTGCGTCTGGCAACACGGGTAACATCGGGCCAGTTGGAAGTGATCCACTTGGCTACAAAGACAGAATGACAGAATGATGTTCACCACGTACGACCGAGACAACGACCCGTGGATCAACGGCAACTGTGCAGTACGTAACGGCGGAGGATTCTAGTACAATGGCTTGAGCTATTGTGGCGCAAACGCTGCCCGTAGTCGCGGAGAGGACTTCAGATGGGATCAGAGATGGGCGTCCTCAGTATCTGCATAGGAGCATACATTTCGCATGTGGGTGACGTGCTACATCACTTCACTGACTGAATGATTGTGCGTTCGAAATGTTTTCAAAATCTATATGCATGTATATTTTCGTTAATGCTGAAGCAAAAAAAAATTTCATGTTGTTCTATCAATCATCTAACTGCCTGTAACATTATGCTGATCGTTTTTGTTTATTTTGTGTGTTTGTTCCTGCTGCCCGCTGTCGTGTTCTGCTTTGTTGTCTTTCAATGAAGACCGCACAAGACCAAAATATAACCTTAGAACAACGCACTCATCGGAAAGAATTGGTCTATAAATCTGTTAACATGAACGATCTGGACGTTTTTGTTCGAATGCTATACAAAGATTCTTACTGGCGCATTGATAACCATACCGACATTCACATTGTTTACTATATTTTATGTTGTTCGTATTTTTGATTTTTGATCTAATGATTGTATCAGATGCACATGATATCACTTCAATAAACGAATAATACCTCGCCCAGGAATTCACCAGCAGTCTTCTGATGGCGAGCTGAGTTTCCGCGCTGCCTCGAAACTGTCGCTTGTCTTTCAACCATCGCATCCGAGCTTTTCCAATCGCCGCTTAATTCCTGAGCATCTGCTGTGGAATACTTTTTCACAGAACGTCACGTCGGCGCCGCCACTGACTGTTTTTAGGAAACGTCTGAAGATCATCTTCAGTCGTTTCTTTTCCCAATCCCGGTCGTACCCGTGCAGTCACTTCGTCATATCGGACACTATGGTCGCTCTTGTTTACTCACTGACTTACTTTTTAGGTGGGTCTTGTTGCCTAAAATGAACTAGGTGTGCAGGCGAGCTAGCCCGATTGCGCAGTCGCCTACAGTTTTGCAGCTAACCGTGACATTGCGCAAGCTCACGCTCTATCATTTCCTGTTCCAGAGTAAGCGATTGCTATTTTTCTTACAGATAGACATTATTTCAAAAAGTAATCAGGTAAAATGTCGACGACGGTGTTCGTGGCGGTGACAGTTGTGTTATCGCTGCAAGTTGACGCGGCGTCAGCAGTGGACGACAACGGAGGATCGTCGGAGTCGGACATCATCAGCCTCATCCGACTGAATGACATGGAACACATCAAAGAAGAACTAAAGGACGTGAAAGACATGACGAAGGACTTGAGGGACGCCAGGACCGCTTGTGCTGCAAACCAGTCCATCTACATCAGCTCCGGGGACATGTCTTCGTTGGAAGAAGAGATGAGGCAGATGAAAGAAGAGCTGAAAGATCTGCGAGAGATTACAGAAGAATTGAAGCTCACTAGAGAAGAGTTGAACTGCATGAAGAATGCCAGTGCGTCGAACCTACAGCAACCGAATACGTCTACGTTTGATGAAGAGATGAGGCAGGTCAAAGACTAACTCAAGGATATAAAAGAATTAATCCAACAGTAGCCGCAGTGCAATGTCGCCGTGAATAGGTCTACAATGGACGAAGACGTGAAACAGCTCCGAGAGGATTTCAAGAGCGTCAAGACCGCTTGTGCATCGAACCAGCAGCAGCCTGTTGCCGATGATACGTCACTAAGCTTCAGTGAGTGAATCTTCTGTCAGTCACTATTCGTCCTTTGCATTGCTAATAACGTTTATTTCTAATTTGATCACGGCCTATGATGGTTGCTAATCAGTGCCGTCTTTTTTTCTTACTGTGTTATAGCCAGATGACTTCTTTTGTGCCGATGACAACTGCGGGCGCGCAATGACAAGACCAATAGCCCTATAGATGTATATGACACCGGTCACCGGTCTTGCTAAATATGACTAAATGAACTTTGAGCAGCTGCTGTATCAAGCGTGGCTCAGTGGTTATAGGACGTCGGACTGCATGGCTGGCAGATCACGGCTTGTACGTATACAAGCTGTTGTATAAGCCATGGGCCTTGTCAATGGGAGAGGGCGATTTTCGACCCCCCCCCCACAGCTCCGAGACCCCTGGACCGATTTTCATGAAACTTGAAATATATAAC
>Ga0056116_1000417_pt1 | contig 14479 bp, 7 predicted proteins | sample WorMetOlspDAHAB2_FD_67352 | JGI IMG/M metagenome (GOLD analysis project Ga0056116, IMG submission 67352) | Marine gutless worms symbiont microbial communities from Max Planck institute for Marine Microbiology, Germany - Olavius sp. DAHAB.2 ...
GTGATATTGTTACAAGAAACTTGGTTATCGGACATTAACTGTAGCAAGATCAGTGAGTCTATGAGTGACTTTGATGTGTTCCACACTTCAGCTATGGAACATAAGTTGTCAACTGGTTTTTGATGTGGACGTCCATATGGTGGCACAGCTGTTTTAATTCGGAAATCATTTAGCCTTAATTCATGTAAGGTGGTTACTAATAGTTTATGTCTGTCTGCTGTATGCCGTCAGTTTACGTCCCTGTCTGTTTTGTACTGTTGCCTATCAATTGGTATAGCCAGTTGCAATGTTCCGTTCGATGGCAAAATAAACTTGGTGGCAGCTTTCCTGTTCTATGTGGCGTTCGATAAGGAGGAGTTTTGTCTCCATGTTTGTTTGCTATTTATGTGGACGACCTAATTAGCCGTCTGCGGATATCACGATACGGGCTGTACATAGGTCGCTTGTTCATAGGGTGGTTACTGTTTATTATATGCCGACGATATAGTGCTGCTGTCACCTTCATGCTTTGGCCTCAGAAAACTTGTTAACATTTGTGAAGACTGGGATATCAAGTTCAACCCTCTGAAAAGCCAGCTTATGACATTTGGTGGTAACAATCCCTCTGGTATGACACTCAGCATGAATGGCGTGTCTCTGCCATGGGTGAGTAAAGTGAAGTACCTGGGAGTATGCTTCTAATTTAACACTGGCAAACTAGACATGAGTGAAACCATCAGAAAGTTTAATAGCCAGTTGCACAATATAATGTCTGTATTGGGTAAAGGCTCACGTGAGATGAACTCTATTCATTTAATGAAAACTTATTGCTTACCAACAATGACTTACGGTATTGAGAATGCAGCCATTTGTGATAACAGAAAACATATAGCGCCTATGTAGCCGCCTAACGGCATTATGGCGCTATATAAATTTCGTATTATTATTATTATTATTATTACTATTATTATTATTATTATTATTATTATTATTATTATTATTATTATTATTATTATTATTATTATTATAAAATGCAGGTTATTTGGAATTACTGTTTTCGTCATATTTTCTCCTGCTGCTGGCGTGAGACTGTGAAACCATTACAGTACTTCTGTAATATTCTACCATTCTCATATGTTGTTGACCAAAACAAACTACTGTTTTGGAAAAATGTTTACAAGTGATAATCAGACTTTGCGTTCCTTATCACTGTTGATACGTAATCGCTTTATTGCTGTTAGTAGTGTATGGTATTTTGTCTTCGCTGCAGTCTGTCGGCAGCATGAAGGAGTCAATTTGGTCGACATTTGCACAGTCAGTCGTATTTTAGATTTAGATTTTCTTGTTTGACTTTACTTCAGTATTATTGTGCTTTTATATTCTGTAGTTTTAACTGTTATGTTAACTTAGATGTATTGTAGTATGTGCAACCCTTGCGGTGTAATAATAAATGAATGAATGAATGAATTATTATCAACGTCATCATCATCATCGTTGTCATTTAGTAATTCATTTATTTTTTCACTTTTTGTTGTAACAATATGTGTGATTTTGCTAAAACAACGCAATTAAATAACAGAAGTAGTTACAAAGCTTACATAAATGTAGCACTGGCACTTTGCTGATATAATACACTAGCGGCTTTCTGTGTAACTCCACTCCCGCATTTTTCAGTCGTCCAGACCAAAGAACGCATAGAAAAAAGATCTGGAGAAGGAGATGTGGACAGCAGGATACAGCTGGAGGAAAATGAAGGTGGCAGTACAGAAGAGAGCTGGATAAAGAAAAGTTGTTCCATCGATAGCGACAAGGCTGAAGTCAAGTGAGTAAACGTACGCCGGCAAAATATGGCGAAGGGGATTATAGAGTGAATTGTCAGAACAGAATATAATAGCCCATTTTCCGATACGGCGGGCGATCATGTAATAAGTAAAACATGAAACTCACTTGCGAAATCTTTTAAATATGCAGTAAACCGCTTTTATTTCTGTTCACAAGTACGTGTTGAACAGTTTAAATTGTGTTTGCAGTCACTGTTTCTTGCTGTTTTTTATCATAGTCGTATTTCTATTGTTTTTAGTGTACATTTACTTGGTTTTGTATTTATATTTCAATATATTTTAAGTTTTGTAAAGTTGTGGCAATGCGTTTTATCATGTGCTATTCGTCTTGTGCCGTGTCTGACATTGTATCCAGTACAGATGTGTATGTGTATGTGACTGCATGAATTTTTCACTTCTTGCCAGTCACTCATCAAATAGACATTCGTAACGCCAAATTTTTTGGAAAATTTCATGTGTAGCGAAAATTATATTTGCACACTATTTGAAAGTAAAGCTGACAGTAACTTAAAGAACATCTTCTCTGTTCGTGGTAAAACCTTGTTGGTACAGTTTTAGAACTTGTTTGAGCTCGTGTGAAGTGTTGCAATGATTATGTGTTTTTTCGTTTTTTTTCATAGTTGTTTTTCATTTCGCCGTTTCTGGCGAATAAAGATGGCTATCAACAATAACGAGTTTAGTGTGCGGCGAAGTTTGTAGGCGGAATTTCCTTTTTTTGTGAATTCTGCATGTCGATGATGCTGCAGTCACTTGCGTAGAGTGTGGCACCAAGCTGCGTGCATATATTTTTAAGCGCAATAAGCGACATACGGTGTCACCGGCAAACGTCCGTTGCTGCACTTGGTATGCGTCGCGCGTCGTCTCGCCGCTGAAAGTCTGCCGCACAGTCGTTGCGAGAATCGAATTAGTCACCATTTTCGATCGGCGCCGCCAGCTTCTAATCAAGCCAGTTGGTGCACGGCTGAGCGAGCGAACGTGTCGGCACCCGAGCGCTTGCTTCGAGGCAACGTTCGGCTGGTCGTCATCGTCGTCGTCGTCCGTCAGCAGCTAAACCCGTGCAATGCGAGACGCTTCGTGTCCTCTGGCAGACAGAGGCGATTATGCGTCAGGCGGGGTTGCTGCTTTGAGGCTTGGAATGTTGCAGTTGTGTGTAGACTCGCCGACCGTCTTTGCATACAACGCACACGCGGCGAGACTAAGCAGCTTAGGTAACTGGTGTCGGCGAGGGGATCCTTTTAATCTTTTTAATCTTATAAGCTTTTCCGCCGCTCCCGCTGAAAATGCGGGATTGGAAAAGGCGGACGTGTAAAATGCTGTAGCGCTAAGGTGTGGCAAGCGATACTTCCGCATTTTTTTCGGTGCTGAATTTTACTCCCGCTTTTTCCACTTCGTCATTTTCGGTAGGTTGCAGGTCAAAGTTCGTGAGCGAGGGCTCAGTCGGCATTTTCGGTAGCCCAAACTGTCGTAGGAGCGTGAGGCATATCTTTATCTATAAACGCTTGTCTCTGTACTAGGAATTCTTTTGGAATGGACACATTGAAGTTATGATATTCCGTCTCTTGCACTCAGTGTCTCTGAAATTAAGTATTGTATCTGGTAACATTTTAGCTGTTCTGTATAGTTTTTCGTGCGTTTGTAATGTTGTGTGCTGCATCGTACTTGTTCTAAAGACTCTCGGTCATCACACAACGATTCAATTCGGTTTAATATACGAGAGCTTAATTCGTTTCTGCCGACGAAAAACTGGACCTCTAGCCATTCCAAGTTTGATTTTAACTTCTTGTTTTTAGCCCTAGGGATCTTTACTACTGACGACGAAATTTAAAAAAATAATAAGAAGAATCCCTTCCACAACATTCATGTATTGTACATGGTGCAACTTGGGCAACAGAACCGACGGCGTCATGCGGCATTAGCACTGCATTCGCCATCATCGCACAATACACTGAAATGAGACGTGTGCTCGATGCCCACCGGACACAATCTGTCAGTCATGCATGCAAACAGTGACCACTAAGACTCAGTATATAAGGTGCCGAGTTTGCCACGGAATTTGATATCAGTTCCATGATCAATCGTAAGTCGCTACATGGAACTCTTCCGCCTTTCGCTCGGTATCGGCCAAATTCCACTTGGCTCGTCACGTCATGTCACGTCACGATACGTCGTGCGTGTCATGTGACGAGCATGTCGCGCCGTGCTGTCTGACAATCGCGACACGTCTCGTCACGTCTCGTTACATTACGTCTCGACTTTTCCCTATGCCAAAGTGCATGAGCTAGATAGTGTGACGTGACGTGACATGACGAGCCAAGTGGAATTTGGGCTTATACGTGTCCAGTTGACAATAGTTACCGCCGCCATGTTGGGGGTATACCATGTTGCAGCAGTGAAATGTCGAAAACGCGTATACGGTATGTTCGAAAACTGTTGTGCGTGGAATTACACACAGGTCGAAGTACACGGTCTGTGAATAACTTTAGCATAAGATTTTCAGAATTATCCAATTTTTTTGTTCACAGTAAGTATATATCTAACATGGCGGCGTGGTTTTACGGTCAGCTCATTGATGTCACTTCACCTCATGCATAGAACGTACCGTGCTGCCTATGCAAGACCGTTCCGTTACTAGTAAGCATTGTGTGAAGTTGTGAACTTCCGGGTTACAGTTCACTGTGTTGTCAAATACAGTTTATGACGGTTTGCGGCAGCGTAAAGATGTCGGAAGATTGATGGAACGGCTGTCGGAAATCAAGCTCGTTGACTGACGACTGACGAGTGCCGACTTCGCCATCAGCAAAATTATAGAGTTGGTTTACGCGACTGCTGAACGGTGTTTACGGCAAAATCCATCGTCATCGTCATCATAAGAAAAGATTGTCAAGCGAATATTACAACAGGAACATAAGCGCTTCATAAACATGAAAAACCTCACATGAACAGTTAAAATCAAAACGTACTAGGCATATTGAATAGAAAATAAAAATAAACTGAAATTAAAATTAAAGTAAAGGCATAGCCAAAAACATTACAAGCTTGTCTAGATATGAATTATCTGATTTTATTTTTCTTTAAAACAACAAAAAAATTCTGTTGAGATCGGAAGTCGGGAGTAAGGTTGATCAGACAATGGGCATAAGCGATGTGCATAGGCCTACTTAATGAAATAATTACTTATCTGTGATTTTTTCCACTGTCGATTTTGGGAAATGCGCTGGAATATATTTCTGCAATTTTGTCTAAAGAGAATTTTTTGGTTACATCATTGTCATATATTATTCCAAAGGGCCACAGATATTTCGAAGGTGCATTTTATTGACCGCAGTGTATCGTGTGTGAAGGAGGCCTGTGAACGCGTGCGTGACAATTTGCATTCTAATTTAGGCATTCGTTGCCAACACGATATAGATAATTATTTGCTATAAGGTGCACGAAGCCGACGAGCGAATTGTTGCTCCACTTGCACGTAACTACAGCCTATGCTTTCCGACTAAATAACGGAGGTCGACGTTCTGCTTCAAACTGCAGATGTCGGGCGATGGCTCAAGGAAGTGAGAACCGGCCGTTTGCTCGTTTCGTTCGAAAGCTTTCACGGAATTAATTCGACATTTTAGTAGTGTGCTACACTGACGTTTTTCCTATTCAGGCTGATAATTCATCAGAGTTTAATGAAATTTGGTCGGTTTTCTCTTTTGTGTACTTTATGCTACCACGTGACAGTGAAGTAAATTTATCAAAAAGGAGCACCGCATCTCAATGCAATAAATGGGATGACAGTGACGTCATCCTGCTTGCAATAGTTACCTCCGCCATATTGCGACACTATTACCAGTGCGGATTTAGAGGGGGGGGGCGAGCCGGCTCCGCCCTCCCTCTCCCCCTTGGGCGACGGCCTGACGACGGACGCCGTTGCTCACGGCCATGTTAGCTAACGCTGAATTTTGATCGTTCTACTTTAATACAGTACATGGTACTCAGAATATCCAAAATGATTGCCACCAGTGGCTTTCTGACAGCTTTACAGCGCTCCCACAGATCCTGTAGCTGGTTTAAGGGGCATACTTCTAAGGGGACGGGAGGTGAGGAGAGGGGAAAGAGAGAAGAGAGGAAGGAAACGGGAGGGACCGCCCCCTTTCACAAATTCCTGGATCCGCCCCTGCTAACGTCAAAAAACTTACGTATGTTTAGGCCACAAACTGATGAGTTAGAATTTACGAAAATTACGAAAATTTACGAAAATTCTAAATACACGGTCCCATGCGAATAATCTTAGCTTGAGAATCTATTTCCGTATTCTAACTTCCTGTTTGTTTGCATTTCAATTTCGTCACTGGCACCTCATAGATAATGATAATAGTACAGTCCGGGAGTTGCAATCAGGCTAAGACTCACTATGGATCGGAGTTCCACAGTGGGTAAGCACGAGCATCGACTGACGCACTGCGGTGCAACTACTGGACGCCAGTGGATCATCATCAGCAGCATCGGCATCAGCATTATCGTCAGATCGCGGAGTGGTCCATTGCGACGCCGACGAGAGGGATTCTCTGCGGGCTTGTGCTTTGGACTGACCGACTAAACTGAACACCACTCAGCACCGACGCCAAATGATGTGCCGTCATCCAGGTGCTGATGAGGTCGAGCTGAACGTCGACGCCAATTAGCCGACAGCAGGTTCGAAAGTCAGAGCGCGCTGCTGCTGCCAACGGCCAGTGTGGTGCTCAAGACTAAACGGACCGAGTGTCCTAAGAGGCCACTACACCAGGATAGCTTTGTTTTGTTTTGCATTTTTGTTGTTTAGCTTATTTTGAGTTGCACTTAGTTGTGTGTTCTTCCCTGCAATCTTTGTGTTTATGTGAAATTTTACCAAGATTATTCGCAACGAATGCAGACACACAAAAGCAAAATACGAGCAAAAGAAAAAAAAATTGAATGAATAAAACATGCACAAAAGACATCTTTTCTCACGTTGTTACTTCATTGACTAATTGTTTCCACAGTATGGGCAGCGAACACTGTACGGCACCCTCGTAATTACTAGCCATGTTACTGTAGCTTACAAATTGTCGTTTTGTTATTTATTTATTTATTATTATCGGCATTCGTTACTAAGAATACACAATGTACAAGATCTCAATTTTCTAACCATCGCAAATCTCTCACGTTCCGCATTTCTTATACTACAAGTATTGGAGACGTCATATTTAGTGGACAGTTCAGTAGTAACATTCTCCATAAAGTAAAATAGCACTGATTTTTTGCAATGAATATTGCCAGCACTATAATAAATAAATTGTCACTTATGTAAGTCATAGATGTACATTATAGCAATGGAAGTTCTGGTCCAACACAAAAATACAACAATTTTTAACCGATTCATATTATCTGAAACCGAATTTATTTTGCTAAATGCATCATTCCATCACACTGCAATATCCTTAATATTAGCATTATAGACCGAAAAAGCCCCCATGCAATATGTAAGGGGGTCAGGCAGTACACCTGCAAAGGCTCAGCTTTACTCGTTGGCGGTTAGCCGAAGTAGTAGCTAAGAATACTATTGAGCGCTGCATAAAATTTGCGTTTTATGTATAGGTTGTATCAGCTCTCAAACTATGAACCAGAGCTAATTTTCAATCCAAGATATCTAAGACTAAATGCCCATGCCAGTTGCATTTTTTCCAAATGCATAGGTGTGTCGTGTGTGTAACATACTTATTACACGACGGACCAATCTTCCTGCAGATTGATTTATTTTCGTTAAACACTATGTTAGTATCAGTCGTACTGTCAGTACCTCATCGGAAATGACTTCAACTGTGTCAAAAGGAGCGTTAACTCCACTCAATCATTCATGCCAACGCCAACTTAAGGAGGCGATGGGCTGATCGACAACTCACAGCGTGCCGAAAAAATGAACTGTACCGCAGTGGCGATAGGTGGCATTAAGGTGGCCGTCCGCATATTATATAACAAAAAATGCCAGTTTTTCAATACCCCTCCACCTCATGTAACGTTATACAACACTTGTGACACCGCTCCCCCTGAAATTATACAAGGTGGCCCCAAAAAGTAAGCCACTATCAAGTGTCATCATTAAAGCGTATTAAAAATTGTCATTAAGGCTAAATATTTAATAAATTTTGACTATAAAGTGTGTAAAAGAATGCAATAAGTTTGTATTAAGTATTCTATGTGTGACCTATTTTTGACGTCATCACTTGATGTGTTTGAAGCTATGATATAGGTAAAATAAACGCATCTGATAAAATCATGTTTGAAAATAAGAAAAATGGAGAAAATATGGAAATAAAAGAAATTGTCACATAAACATCCATCTCAAAGATCGTTTAGACATAGAATTCACAGCTTGTAAGGCCAGACGAAGCACTGACATCACCGCATCTGACGCATATCGCTAGCTTGTGGGTCAGGCATAGTTACTGAGGTCAGAAAGTAGGTCACACATAGAATATCCAATACCAACGAATAATATAATAGTGCTTGATTGATACTTTAATTCCACGAATAATGCTAATCTCATTGGCAGGCTTTGATATTATTTAATACGATTTTGGTAATGGTTTACTATTTTCGCCACCCTGTATAACACTGGCCAGTTCTCCCCTCCCCACCCAGGAGCCAGCCTGTCACAGAAAACGAACCTATCCAGCACGGTAAATAGACATTCAATGTGTAAATCTGTAAAACGGGGTACGTTTCACCCTTTTTGTTGAATTTGTCATGTTTAATCGTAAACAGTGTGCTCTGTCGAAAATAATTTTTATTTGTTCATTACTTCCACACTATCATCATATGTCATAAGCATAGTTTCTCTCCTTGTTCAGAATTGCGATTGCGTTATATAGCATTAGCTTGTACAAACCCCTCTCCACTGCCATGTAACGTGTATTACGAATGTCAGCCTCCCTTCCTTCCTGCCGAGCGTTATATAATATGTGGACGGCCCCCAATTCCAGATCTCCAAGTGAATCAAAAAAAGTCGCATGTTGAGAAAACAGAACAGCAGCAGTGGCGAAAACTTCGACTAAAATTAGTTATGTTTGCTCAACTTCCGACATGACCCACCTTGCAATATAACTACAGGGTGGCCCAAACAGTAAACCACTACCAAATTATCAAAATATCGTTTTAGATCGTATTAAAAGGTCTGCCAATGAGATACGATTTAGTCGTCAAATTAAAGTATCAATCAAACACTACAATATTATCTGTTGGTATTACATATTTTGTTCGTGACCTACTTTTTGACGTCAATAACTATGCAGACCCGCAAACTAGCGATATGCGTCACGCATAAGGCAAATGAAGTCAGCGCTCTCTCTGGCATCAGCTCGCTTTAGCAAGCTGTGAATTTCATTTGTAAACATTTTAGATGGGTATTTACGTAAAACTTCTTTGATTTCCATATTTTCTCTCTTTTTGACTTTCAATCATGATTTTATCATATTCATTGCTTTTACCAATATAGCAGCTTCAAACACAGCAAGTGATGACGTCACAAATTAGGTCACACATAGAATATTTAATACAGACTTATTATATTCTTATGCTCATTTTGTCGTCGAAATAAACGAAAAATTTAGCCTTAATGACGGCTTTTTAATACGGTTTAATGATGATACTTGATAGTGGTTTACTTTTCTGGGCCACCCTGTATAAACGCACGCGGACAGACGGAACGACCATAGAGCCGACGTCCGCGTCTGTACGTCGCGCGCTAAAACCGGACCAGTTCAACACATCATCTTCTTCGTCGTCCTCCGACATTTATCGACCGCTTCCTTCCTCAGCAATACCGACGTAATTAATTAGAGTCGACAGCGCCGTGCCGCACGCAGATGAATATCTATATGTGAGAATGTTGTCAGCCGTGGGCTTTCGGGTGCAGAGGCAATAACCTGGTCGCCAGCGACAGATGCAGCTGTCACCATCGCTATCATCATCACGGATTATACATCATCATCAACTGTGATCGATCCGACGGCAATGTAACTGCCTTGTTATTAGTAACCGTTCCTTTATACCACCAACTTCTATATCAGGACCTACGTTTATCGCCTGTCAATTATTGCACTCACCATAAACATTCAACACCCACGTAAAAGTATGAATGTGCCTATAACTTAACGGCCACAATTCGCTATAAGTTAACTAACTTATAGCGACACCACGGCCAAATTCATTGCGCTCCGCGACCGTATTGTAACTTAAACATTACAAGCAATATTATGTTTGTTAAACGTAATCATAGGGACTACGTAGAAAAACTATAATCATAAACAACACGAACAACTGGGAACCAGCGAAAAGCTTATACAAAGGTTTTCTTGGGACAACAGTTAGTCGCACTGTCGCATCTGTCCTTGAATTTAAACCAGGAGTATATATTCACGATATCGGTATTGTTTGTAAGAAAAAAGGAAGTCCACGAGAAATCTGCACGGATAAGCCTATACGCTTGCAAGTTCATCTGCGGCAACGATCGTTATTATTGCGGCGTATAGCCCAAATTCCACTTGGCTCGTCACGTCTCGACACGACACCACACGACTTGTTCGACGTGCCAAGCCCATGCCTTTTGGCTGTGTCGAGCTTGTCGAAAAGCACGGCTCGACACGCTGGATTTGACGCGCTCGACACGTCGAACGTGTCTTGTCGAGACGTGACGTGACGAGCCAAGTGGAATTTGGGCTAATACCGTTAACTACTTGGTGCCAAGGGTTAAAAACAAGTGTTCGTAAAGTTGTAAACATGTGTGATATAGCTTATAATAGCCGCAACGACTAGATATTCAAAGTAATTTGTTTTTGTGTGTTTTAATATCGCTGTCGAATTGTGTCCTAAATATCATAGATCTATGACCAAAATGTGTTCAAATGCGAAAATGCCATATTGCGTTATCAAGTTTTTTTATAGCTTGGTGGAGCGTCGACATGACGCTTTCAAGATGCGCGGTTCACTTGGCAGGCACTTCGTTGTCATCTTGCTGTGACAGTGAAGCAAATTTCATCACATGGCGATGAGCGTCGGTCACAGTGCGCATCCGTCGTCCGTCGCCTTTTATCAGTGCGTTCATGAATGCTGATCAGACGTGTTGCGGTTGGTTTAGACGACCGCTTTTCATCAGCATTCAGCACACGACCTTCGAGTGCTGCTGACAACACTATCAACAGATCTCTCGACAACGCCAGTTCGATTATTCGCCTCGACGCCGCGAATGCACTGTTCTTCCTTTATAGCATTTCCGTCCTGACGGCGATGAATGTATAAACAACGGCGACAATTTTTGTCAACGACAACCCACCGACAGTAACTTGTTCATCTGTCTCTGACGCATTTAGATATCGATATGTTATAAATGGATAACATAACGTTTGTAAGTTGGTAGACTGGCTAGGAGAGTAGCTACTTTTAGCAGATAAGATGAGACATCACATACAGTCTGTCTACGTTTTGATGGCTGAGTATCAAACCCGGGGGCGTCACCACGTAGTGAACTGGGGTGGACATGCCCACCCCACTTTTGCCAAAGGTTTTTCCTGAGATTGATGCAAATCCGGATAATTTTGCGGGGCAGGAGTGGGGTATAGGGTCAGTCATGTTTGAAGCTTGACTCGCCAGTTTGCAAAATGCGGAACATAAGGCGACCCGAAAGCTGATAGGTTTTCAACAGCCAGCTGATCTACGCGCCCAGACCCCCGTTGTTGGCTTGTGCTCCCAGCCATAGATGTTCACCCCACATTTTTGACCTGGTGACGCCCCTGATCAAAACCGTTGTTAAAGGTCGTAGTGCATGTAGTGCAAAACTGGTGCCAGAGTTTTACGATGTTCCCTTGCGATGGCACCACCATAAGGTTTCAAAGATGACACCTTGTTCTTGACATTTCCATGCCACACAAGTTTGCAGATGCCATTTCGAAAATACGCAGTTTGTTAATGAATTAGAAGCCGCTAATACCGCGAACATCCCGCAGCGGTGCTATAAGTTGAACACACCAGTGTACAATGTAGGCTACATACAGGGTGGCCGAAAAAAGTAAGCCGCTATCAAGAATGCTCAATGAATCGTATTAAAAACAGCCAGTGCGGTGACATTTCTCATCAATTTTGAGTATAAAATGAGCACAATAATGTTATAAGTTTGTATTAAATGAAAAAATAACACCCTGTTCTTGACATTTCCACAATTTTGCGAATCCATCTAGGTCGTATGTTTGCAGATGCAATCTCGAAAATACGCAGTTTGTTAATGAATTAGAAGCCGCTAATACCGCGAACATCCCGCAGAGGCGCTATCGGTCGACAAACACCAGTGTACATACAATGTAGGCTATATAGGTTGCATTAACGTTATAGAGGGGATGTTTTCCGAAATAACTACTCTGGCATGTTTTCCAGTAGCCTGAAATAACATTCGCATATCACTCAATGTGGTCATTGGACGGATCACGCAGATAGGCCTACTTATAGTAATTACGTCCATGTAATGAATGGTTTCCGACCCGTCAAGATGATGGCCGAAAATCGAGAATTGGTGTTTACGGTGAAGTTTAACCTAGTGTCAAGAGCTGTAACATTGGCATATATAAAGAAGCAATGAAAAAATATTTCGACAAATATGTACGATCATTTTTACAATATCAACAAGTCTGTTGTTGTCGCACGAACAACCGCGCAGGTGCACAATTATCACTACATAATGCTCTTGGGTACGATTCGTCGAGCGTAAAAAACTGAACTATGGCTGTCCCAATCTATTGCATTACAGTTACAGTGACAGTTGTTTCTCAAGTATTTTACCGTAAGACTATAATGTCTACTATGTGTCACGTGTAGCCTGTCAGCGAACATTTCATTTATTGCACGCGTCGTCATAAGTCAAAGATATTTTCCACGCTGAAAATTCCGCCGCCGCCGCTGAGAGGCTATCCGAACGTAAGACTAATCTCTAATTTCTCGATCGGATTTGCATTGATCCGTTGCAAATGACGGTCGTCGGCCAGTCAGCACGAGATGACGACATACGAAGGTGCGCATGATGTAAAGCCACACTGCGCTGCCGACGAGATGAGCATTTATACGGAGCAGGCAGCCGTGCAGTCTACCGTTAACGAACGTCGGACGGCCAGTCTCGCATTGAGAAGGATGTCGGTCTTCGAGGCGACTGGCCGCGCGGCAATCACCCAACGATTCATCTGGAGCGGAGCGGCCACCGAACAGACGTTATGCCCAAGACACACGCGCTCGAAAATCGGAGCCGAAAATAGGAACGATTTTCGACGTGTTTTCTCTCTCGTTACGATCGCAAACTTTACTACAGCACAGGGCCGCCGAAAACAAACATGTCTAAAAAGTTGATGACAGCGGCGCGGCATTTTTATCGCCGTTATAGCAAATGAGAGTAAAAGGGAAAAAACCAAAACAACGATGTGGTAGGTTCAGCCATCTCACTCTCTGACCAAGTTAAGATTCTTGGAGTAACTCTTGATTCATTCCTCACCATGGTCTCTCATGTTAGATCACTCTCGCAGTTTTTTTTTCTACCATATGCGTTAAATTCCTCCAGGAATATAGGCCTTGGTCCATCTCTAGATAATACCATTGCTTCTGCAGTAGTGTCATCACGTATTGACTATGCCATTGTCGACTCCATTTTCCATGGTTTCCCACAACAACACATTTCCCGCCTTCAACGAGTTCAGAACTCTCTCGCAAGAGTGGTCGTACAATAGCGTTCTTGTATGTCCTCCTCTGTGTCTTCTGCCGTATTAGAAATGCTCCATAGGCTCCCAGTTGAATGGTGTATACAGTTTACAATATTGCCACTTTAACAGACATAAAGCTTGCATACCGGTTCTCCGCCATACCTTGCCGACCTCTTGCAGCAAGGACCTACAAGGTCTATGCGCTCTTTCGCCACCTTGTTATTGTCAGCGCTACGCCGTAACCTTAATTTCAGTTCAAGAGCCTTTATGTTTCTGCTCCAATAATTTGGAACACTTCATCATCTTCTGTTCGTGACTGCAAGTCGCTCATTACTTTTAGGCGTAACCTCAAGACTCACTGCTTTCAGCTTGCTTTAGTACTGCAAACGCGCCATGATTCTTATCAGAAGTTGGCGCTATATAAATCGTTTACTTACTGTTTATTTCAATCACGTGCTCTCCAAAAACAACCGCTGAATACCAGTGATGTAATGGGAGTCGAAAATCGGAGTCGTTTTCGAATGACACACGTTCCGAAATCGGTTCCGATTTTTACCTCCGAAAATCGGCGCCGGTTTTCGACCCCGTGTGTCCTCAGCATTAGTCGAACTCACGACAGTCATCCGGAATAACGTGAAAACAGTGAAATACGGCGTCGGACTGATTGCGTCGACACAATGATGACAATAGTCGGGCGGGAGGTGCGTGTGTGGGTGCGGGTACGACGTTCCCTGCTCACCTGATCTACGACAAGCGGATATTTACCAGTTGAGACGCGCAGCAGACTGTACGACAGCATGGCACTAGATGCGCCGCCTTCAATTGCTCGACTTGGTACAACGAGTCGCGTGAGTGCAAAAATAAGGCACACAGAACACAGTGCGCTGACTCAACGGGTGGGTATAGTGTAAGCATTTGCATGTGTTATAG
>Ga0056116_1000419_pt1 | contig 14408 bp, 14 predicted proteins | sample WorMetOlspDAHAB2_FD_67352 | JGI IMG/M metagenome (GOLD analysis project Ga0056116, IMG submission 67352) | Marine gutless worms symbiont microbial communities from Max Planck institute for Marine Microbiology, Germany - Olavius sp. DAHAB.2 ...
AGATTCCGTATGGTGCTTAGTAATCAAAGTAATCAGTAATCGGTAACCAGTAATCGATTACCAAGGGGGAAAGTAATCGTTTGTAACGAGTATCCTAAAGTAATCGCATCCGTCATCTCTAGTTTGAGATATCCAAGGGCAGTTATATATGATAATGTCAGAGGGCAAAAGATTAGGCGGACAGTACGTTTTTGCAAAGCCTCAAATTTATCACTTTAGAGCATGTGTGAGATGGTGATGCCAAACAACTGATCCATACTCCAAGATGGAAAGTAGAATTGTCATAATGATATAATGTAATCTTTTTTGTAACTGGAACTGTGATTTGTTTCTGGTGCCTAAATTAATAGTGCTTCAGAAATGCATGCCTCGAAACTACTTAATGCAATTTATGTGTTGGATGTTTAGGTAACGGGGGCAAAAGTTGTGACCAGTGCCAAAAATCCTGGTACAAAGTGTTTTGGACTTGTTACCATGTCATCGGCTGAAGAGGCGTCGCTGTGTATCGAACGGCTGAATAAGACCGAGTTTCATGGACGGATAATTTCGCTGGAAAAGGTAACTGGCTACATATTACTGTAACTGATTGTTTGACTTGATCGTTGAGCTCCTCCGACTTCGTGGCACTTCTTGTTGTTGTTCTTGTTTTTTACTGGAGAAAACCCCTCCAGTGGCTAAAAAATATAATAAAATATAATAATTCCGGCTGGTCACCGCCGGCAAAGCTGTAGTGCAGAACAATCAGATTGAGTCATTGCACCACAGAGCAGGATAAGATATCGGTTTAGGAAAAACAAAAGTTGTTAAAATATACCAGGATGTTTCCCTGCAATTCGCCTGCCCAGTTTGCCTGCTCAGATATATGATGAGGATCCGTGGTGATTGCGATGACACTTTACCATGTTCACCACGATGTGAAGAGACTTGCACTCCTCATGTAACTATGTTGCTGTTTTGTTGTCGCTGTGTTATTATTTTGCATGGTGACGTATGTGATGAAGAAGGTACAGTGCAAGTTCAAAGTGAAGATTTATTTATCTGCTTTTGCAGGCTAAGGCAGATGTGAAGACACAGACCAAGCCAAATCCAGCCTTGCAGAAAGTGGCTGTTAAAAGTGACACTTCCACTGCAAAATATGGTTTGTATGCATTTTCCAGCGTAAGTATGTAAGAGCGTTTCTAAAACGCTTTTAGACAGATTCACACTGCACTGTAGTCTCGCTGCCCATCTAAAAATGTCAGCCACTGTTTAAAACTGCTGTTTGAGGTCCCTTGCCAGATTGTTCCAGACTATTTCTTTTTCCTTTTTTGGAACCACTTTTCATGAGATTGATGTTTTATATCTCAATGGACCATTCAGTCCATCAGTGCATTGACATTGTTGGTTGGGCTACGTAGCATTTAAAATCATCCCCAAAATTACCCATTATGTATTGGGTGGAACACTAAATCCTACTCACTCGATCCAGCTGCACGGTAGGCATAATGTTATAGTGATAGACGTTGAGAATTCTGAGCAGTGTATGCAGCAGCCATTGTTTTGTGTCGTAGTTGATTGCAGTTGTGGATTACACTGATTGGTTTTGGCTGATGCGGTGCAAAGCTTTTATTGTGACAGATGGAGCAAATAAGAGTGCTGCAACCAAAGTGGCAGCAGAAAAAACTCCGGAGAAGAAAGGCGTTGGTGAATCAAAAGTCGCAGCAGCTGATGCCAGTCAACCGAAGGAAGGTACTGATCATTTGTCGATACTGTAACACGTGTGCTTTGCATGTTTTATCGTTAATTATGCAGTACTAACTACAGTACAGAAAACAAGTGGTCGTGAAGAGAACAAACTGGCACAGATGTCGATGATGATACCTGACGACTATCGCTGTGAGATAGTACTTGTGTCATATGACCTGGCTGATTTAATTTTACCAGTCGTCTGATTTTGAGTCCTGTCAGTGTCTCTGCTCCCACCTTGTCATCACTTCGCACATGACAAACCCATCTCGTAAATGTCAGCGATCAAACTTCCCAGCTGTGGAACACTGCTACAGAACGTTGTGTTGGCACTGACTGTTTTTAAGAAACATCCGAAGATCCGTTTCTTCAATCATTTCTCTCCCCAATCTCCTGTAGTGCCACACAGTGACATTTGGACATTGTAATTGACCTTTTTACTTACTGAATTTCTTATCTGCAAAGTGGTAAATAGCAAAATTTGTTTTAGCTCAGTCTGATTGTCTTTGTCTTGACAATTTCATTTGCTTAATACGGGCTTTTGTGCTGCTCTTGTTAAGTCCTGATAAGTGACTGAAGTGGGCAGTGGTTTAAACTGTCCCCACGATCTTTGCCTTTGACTTTTCATCAAGGCTAGCTTGCCCGTCTGATACTGTTAGCAGATGAACAACTGCTGGAGGAAGTAACTGCAATTTCTCATACATCTGTATACCTTGTTACATACTGGCCTTGTTGGTTAAAAATGCAGAACGTTTTTGGTCTGTTTTGCTATTTAAAAAATTCACACAAATTGTGGCGACAAATTTCAGACAGGGAGTGCATTTGAAATCTCATTCAATCCGTGAAACGCATGAAGAACGCCCAAATTTTGTCATTGAATGGCAACAGAGACAAGGATGGTGCCTTGATGTTTGCCATCGGGTAAAGACATGTATGATTCTGAAAAACATCATCATCATTTTTGATATTTTATTCTGTATGTGTTTCCAAAGATGTAAAGAAAGACAAGAATATGTTGTCTCTGGACAAGATAAAGGTATGCCTTGGTGTATATTACTCATTGATAACAACAGTAATGCTGGTTATTTCGTGTGAACCATATTTTCGCACAGAAAATACAGTTAAATTAGTTTTGTGTTGTTTGTATCAAAGTCTCCCACCTTTGTAAGTGCCAGAAAACTTGCTGGTGTTTGATTTTCTTGACAAGCTCGAAATTCTGACGCTATTTCTATATCTTATATTGACAAAACTGTAGCCCAGCGGTTGATCATTATGGCGTTCACACCAAACCATCATAGTGTAGTCCTCACCAGTGCAACTGGTATGCCCGGGCAGTGGTCATATCATTCGCACTGGCAAGACTGTTGTTGGGTATCAGGGCACTTTATGGGTGATCAGTAGCTTGGCCATCACCACAAGATGAGGCCTTCAGTAGGCCCAGTGCTCGACCCATAACCGCAGTGTACAACGTGCATCGTGCATGTATCGGTACAGTTCCAAAGTGTACTCGTCTATGCAGTGAGTCTTTGTCCAGTTTTTAGTTTTCAGTTTTTCTTTCCCTGTCCCCCTTTACCACCACCGGAGGTAAAAGACACTGCAGTGGTTTGTGGTTGTTATCCTTAAAGGAAGTACGAGTATTTCTAAAGTGCAGTTTAAAGGGATAGAGATTCACACTCTACTTTGGTTCGCTGCCCAAATATAAACGTCTTCAGCGACTGTCAAAAACTTCTGTGACAGTGCGGCTGTTTGAGCTTCGCTGGCAGATAGTTTCGGTGTTAGTGAGCCGCGTTTGGGGAGCATACATTGACATGGTGAGAGTTGATGCAGTGACCTGTGTGTTGGCAGGAGGAGCGTGAGCGCGAGCGTCAGATGCAGAGGGAACGCGCAGCTCGCGAGGAAGAGCGGCGACGACTTCGTGAACTGGAGCGGGAACGACGTCTCCAGCAGGAGGAGGCGAGCCGTGTGGCTCGCGAAAGAGAACGCTTAAGGTGCCAATGTGCTGTTTTAACTGCTACAGTTTGCTGTAGAAAGCCCTGTAATGTCTTGATAATTGACTCGGATCTTTCTGATGAAAATCGGTCAGTCTTTTGACAATGATTTTCATTGTCACTGTCATTGTATTTATATGGTACATCATATGCGGGAACGAGTTATACTGCTTGGTGATGGGAGGCAGATGTGAATGAGTGACAGCCATACGAGTGGCTTGCCCAGCACCATACTTGGTGACACAGTACCGTAGTTGAGATGCGAACTCGCCATTTCTCTTGTTTGACATAGTCGTCTTTCAACCATCGGCGACCGAGCTTTTCTGGTCGCCGTTTCCCAGCTGTTGGGAACACTCTGCCATAGAACGCCCCGTCGGCGCCGTTGTTGACTGTTTCTAGGAAACCTTTGAAGACGGATCAAATTCGGACTGGCCGTCCTAGTGTACAGATGTCTACACTGGATGGCCCTGCCGTACTTCGTTGAGCAATTTCACCAGTCATCTGACGTCAAGGCCCGTCTGCGTCTCCGCCACGCTTATTCATGACTGCTTGTTGTCCAACGCACCCGTTTTTCAATTATCCGTGATCGAGCTTTCCCGTCGCCGCTCCCAACACTCTGCCGCAGAACGTCACGTCGGCGTTATCACTGTTTATTGGAAACACCTGAAGACTTATCTCTTAAGTTGTTGCTTCCCCCAATCCTCTGTAGTGCCAGCGTTTTATGACTTTTCATTTTGGACACTACTGTCATTCTGTTTACTTACTGCTCTCGATAACAAGTTGGACTCTAACCACTAGACTACTGTGGTTCTGCTTGCCCTGGCTGGAAAACGAGCATCATAAAGAGCACCAGTTTGCATTGCTGTTTGATGTGAGGACGGAGTTTTCTGCAAGTGCACAGTACATGCATTCGTAAAAGCGATTCTTCTTCAGCTGCGTTTATTTTGCTTGTTGGCAGAATGGAGAAGATGCGTCTGGAGCGAGAGCGAGTGAAAGCGGAGCGGATGCGAATGGAACTGGAGCGCGAGAGACATCGGCAGGAAAAAGAACTGGAACAGGAACGAGAGCGACTGGAGCGGGAGCGTCAGCAGCGGGAGTCTCGACAGCAGGCGCCATCATCATACAGGTAATTTTTGTTCTTACTATCTCAGCGTCATGTGGGCTTCTGAACTGTATAATAGTAATAATGAGAAGAACATTTATGCATAGACATTGAGGTCCGTTGTGAGGGAGCTCATCCCCTTTGACCCTAGTGGCAGTGAGGGTTAGGACCAAATAATGCTAGCATAAAATAAGCCAGTAGCCAGCAGTATCACATATCATATATGTCATATAGCAGGGCCCACTGCTATGCAAACTTACCATTGCTTCCCCAGCAGTGGCTGGCACCATCGCCAGTCTTGTTGCCGCTACCCACACAGAGATGGCCACGCAAAGTGGGCCTTATTGGCTCGGAATATGCCAGGATGGTAGGCCCGCCAAAGGTGGTCACCAGTCCCAGTACTAGCGCCAGCGGGGCTCGATGTAGCTCGTGTATGTGACCGTTGCCGTTAACACTACCCCGAACCAGCCACACTTTCCTAGCAGAGTGTTGTAAGAGGCGACATAACCGAGGGGGTGGCTTTTGTCGTTTGGATTTACATTTTTTCAGTTGTTTATGTTTCCCTGTGCTCTTTGTTCTTTAGTCTTCGCTTTCTCACGTTATTTTATTTTCAGATGCATAACATTTTTCCACTTTATTACTATTGTCAACCCCGTGATCAGGCTGCATTTTGAAAGGCCCCATATAGCCTAGTTGTGCCGAATATAAATGTTTCTTTTAAATTGTAATTGGCAATATGGATCTGCGCGGTCTGATTCAAACAAGTCAGTGATTAAAAGGTGATCACGATGAATTGTGAACTAATCAGGATTGACATGAAGCGTCCCGCTGCATCTGGAGGGGATGCGTATTGGCAGGCAGCTAAGCGACCATCATTGGAGACTCGCGACGCACATGGCTATAATACATACGGCGGTGGCAGGTGATTATTCTCTTCGCTGTTGGTATCAAGGTTCCCTTGAATTCTAGGCTGACTGTGAACTTTAAAATGCTCAAACAATCCTCGATTTGTTTCTGAAAATGTGAAGAATGCCTTGAAAAGTTTGGAATTTAGCTAGATCCAGTCAAACATGCGATGGAAGCGGATTACAAGTAATTTTTGATGGATGTGGAACAAGAGTCTTGAAGTGGCCTTTGAATTGTCGAAGGGAAAGACCTTGAATTGTGACGGCAGTAGTGGAAGGAACCCCGTATCTACACGCAGTATTAGGCTGGTTATCAGTGGCTATTAGGATGTGTATATTGGTCTTTTATCTATTATCATACTTTTCATTTCGATAAATCTCACATGTAGCACTCTTTGTCATATTGCACTACTATAATTACAGTGTCTTTCTTCATTTCTTTTGTAAAATAGATTTTGTGAATACCACAGGTCATTCATTCGTAAGTTTTCATACATAGGCTAGACTGGGCCTTTCACAGTCACGCAAAGAAACCTGAAGTCGTGTTTTAAAGCTCTTTTTGTAACACTTGCTTTTCGTATTGGTGTCAGTGGCAATTATTATGACAAGTCCGGACAGTATGGAGGTGCTGAGAGGCGCGACGTTCAGCAGCGCTCAAGGTTTGGACAGGGTGCAACAGAAAAGAAGTCTCTGAGATCTTTTGCAGTGTTCATGTCAATTGCTTGGTATTTCAGAGTGAAATTTTTCCAACTTAGTCATCATCCTCTGCGCACATAACAGTAATGTCATCCTGCAGTTTGCCTATGATGTTTTAAAGTTGTTAGCAGTACAATATTGCCACCTCATATTATGTGGGTGAAATTACGCTTTGAAATTCCAAGGTGTTGATCGCAAAACTGTAAAAGATCTTGGGGGCTATTTTTTCCACACCCAGTATATGCGTTTAATGTTTTGATTGTGACTGTTGTCACTCTTCTGGCTCTTTCGCAATTGTTGTGTGAAATGTAATTTTTATTTTGGTATTATTATCTGGAATGTGTTTCCGGCCCACTTCCAAGTGCTGAATTCATTCGGCTGACAACCAGTGCATATGATATAGCTTTACTGTGTATTGTTTCCTAGCAGCAATATGAAGAAAGCATGACAGTTATGTCATGGCTATATCTGATAACTCCATTTGACTTGTTTGGAAGTTAGCCATGCTTGTTATGCAAGGAATGGCAAATAATAATAAAACGCCTCTGAAGTTACGACGTTATGGCACTATGTAAATCAATTTATTATTATTATTATTATTATATGCATGCATTGTTGTTTTCGGCTACCAGGTTGAGCGATATCATTAGCCACTTTGAGCCTAAGCCTTTTATGGTCCAGTGATGAACCCTTGATCGCTCCACAGTTTGTGTGTACAGCCACATGGCCAATGAGTGCTGTGAGTAGTCTTTGTCCATTTCGTTCTCTTAGCCGTCCACAACACCCCCATCCTATTTACACCACTGTCCTTCCCCTCACCGACCCATGCAGAAAGGCACAGTTGTCAAACGGACAGCACATGACTGCTGCCTGCCCGTGTAGTTACTTGAAATTTGCAGAGTCGCTCGGCCAGAACCGAACTGTGGTCCAGTGCAGCAGAAAGCCAACATGCTGACCAAATAGCCGTCAAGGCATTGTGTTGCAATGTGCATGTTAACAGGGAGTTTGACAAAGGAGGATCATCCTCTGGCATGAACATGTGGTCCAGTCGACAGCCTGATCACAGAGCATCGGATTCATCTTCAGCTGCGTTCGGTGGCTCGCCGGACTGGAAGCCGCTGCGTTGTAAGTTGCTTTTCATGTTGTTGTGTCGGAAAAGAGTTTTTGTTATCTGAAATATGTGCACATTTATACTATGAAACTGTTCTCAATCAATCAGTTGACAAAACGTGTATAGCGCCATGCAAAATATAGACGGCGGCGCTTAAAAATATAAAAATATACAATAGACAAACGGTAAAAGCAAAATAAAAGCGGACGTCTGTGAACGCGAATCCTGAACTGTGTAATATAAGTGATGGTCTAGTCGTCAGAAATGTTAAGAGAAACGTCGTGGGCTCAGAAGTTCCACAAAGCCAAGATGTTCTCTTAAGGGCATTCATAGTCTTTATTTGTTCTAACCCTGTCTATGAATGGCGTGCACATGTATTCATCCAGAACTCCGTAGGCATGTGTTCTGCATGAGATATTCATACAAGGCTTGTTATGCATTGCGTATACTGCAAACTGTTGTTGTTGTCCAAAACCCTGTTTTACTTAGATCTTCCACCTCCAAAAGGACCTATACTGTGTCGGGGGGGGAGGGGGCATTAAACTCTACTCAAGAGATTGTGTGGCTTGGTATCATGGTGTTACTGACACCGTGACACCATTATGTTCCTCTACCAACAGCATCCACTCATTCTCCGTTTCCGCAACCCACACCAAACTCGCCGAGTGAGCCTCCTCCATTTCTGGTCCCACTGCTTGGAACTCCATTCCCGTACGTATACCGTAACTCATCGACACTCTTGATTTTAAGCGACGATTGAAATTTTTATATCTGGCTTTTAATCCCTAACCGTTTTATCAACTCTTGTAATATGCTGCCATACTGTATTTTGCGTATGCAGAATATTTCGTGTCAATGCGTGTGCTATTTTCTGGACCCCGTCTTTATAAGTGAAATGCATTAATAACGTGCGGGGCAGAGTTAAACAGTGTTGATGATTTGCGTATAGCATCTGGAGTGAGTGTGGGTGAGTGGCAGTCAACCGGCTCTTCGTATCGCGGTGCTGGTAGTAACTTCTCACAAGTCGGCTCCAACTCGGGTCGACAGTACAGTGGTTCTGCATCAGCTGCAGCCAACCATCCATACTTCAATGCATCCAGTAATCAGTCGTACAACAAGTGGTACTGAGCAGCGGCTGGCAGGCTTCGACTGTTTACATATTAGGCAGTGGATCCAGAAATATTTGGAGAGGGGTTTCACTACTAAGAATCAGGTTAATATACTGAACTTTGCAAAATACTATGAAAAAAATGCAAATTAGCATGCACTTCATTTCACAGCAAGTTGTCTTATAGTGTACTATAATTTAAGCTTCCAGTCATAGACATCCTATCTTTGCTAATTAAGTTTAATTTGAATTATCGATATAACCAGCGAGCCGCAGTATGCTGCAAAATTGGTTTGTGTATTTTACATTACGAACATTTTAGGTTAAAATTAATAACTTCATTGGTTAATAATTTATTTGCTCCCCTGAACTTTCGTGTGAGTTGCCTTTTAACCTGTTCAAATATCCCCAGTTTATTGTAAAAGGGGGTTTGCTGGCTCCCAGTGAACCCCTCCCCCTGGATCCACCATTTGTGTTGTTCATTTAATGCTGGCGAAAATTTGCCAATTTTGTGATGTTAACGAGATGATAGAAAGTTTAGAGTGGATCTTCCATTGACCACCGATTGACGTGCTGAGGACATTTCATTTTGATATTGCTAATTGGTCGCATGTTTGATTGATGGATTTTGTGGTTGGGGAACGTAACACATTTGGTGTTGTTATGACTGGGTTCATACTCAGTGATTTATTGACTTTTGTGTCGTCTATGAAATGATTGTAGTGTCCGCAAACTGTTTCAGTAACCATTTTCCGGGTAATAATAATTAATAATGATATTGATAAATAATAATAATAGTACAAGGATGATATTTATAGTGTTTTCATCTATTGGAAAGCCATGTGCGAGAGTTCACTTGGGTCATCCAAGTGAATGTCGGTCAGTGCCATGTGGCTGCCAACTCGTAGCCCGGTACGCCTGTGTCATATGGTTGCCCTCCACCCCTAATCTTTGTCTATGGTGGAATATTTGGGAAATTAAAGCAAGCTTTGTGGTGGCGAGATGATTTTCTTTTGTCACACTTTTCCGATGGCATCACCTTTTCTCCGGCTCTTAGTAGCCTCGTGTAGTATGGGAATTTCACTCAGGGACGGACTGGCTCGTCAAACCGACCCTGGCTAAGTAGGCAGAACAGCCCCATTATCAGTGGTGTAACTAGAAACTCGGGGACCCCTCCCTTCTTAGCTAACGGTCCATAGCCTCCCTTCCCCTGTTCCACTCCCTCCTTCCCTGTCCTCCTCTGTGACTGTCCCTCACTCCCTTCTCTCCCTTCCATCCCTACCTTTCCCCTTAACGGGGGTAAGTCGTTTGACCTACTTCAACAATTGCCCCCGATTTCACTAGCAATGACACTTATCACTTATATGCCCATATGAGCCGTGCACCCACACGACGCCGTATTTTGCGTTGTCAAATTTTCTCGTTCAAATGTCTCACTATTCACCGTCGACACTGCTCAGCCTGTTGATGTTATGTACACTAACACACGTACTGTTCACTTGATGCTTAATTTGATCACATTCTATTATAATGGAGTTATAGTGAGTGACTTAGTTTGGAAAATTATCTTACAGCTAACACCTGTTATAGAGTGTGGTGTATATGGCATTCGATTGATTTTTGTGCGTGTTTTTGTAAGGAGTTTTCGTACAACAAAATTAACACTCTTGTTCGAGTTTTCTTATGTTCATTGTTAATTACATTTGACCGTAAATTGAAGTTTTACTGCTTATTTGGTATAGACTATAGACTATACGAATGCATTGAAAATTCATAGATGGAGTTGTGAAGTATTTGTTCAGATGTTGAATAGTAGTTTTAGGCCTTTCTTAATTGACTCTGTACATTGTACACTCTGTTGTGGGTGAATGGTTTGTAAGTAGGTTGCAACGGTAGTTTGCATTTTTATAGGCAAATCGGCATTATTCGTCATAATGTGAAGAAAATTCATTACAAAACTGTCTTGCTGCGATTTTTGCTCATGTAACTTAGTACGACCATCTTCAAACTTTCTTGCTATTGTTTTCTGCTGATAACGCAACGTTTAATGACAAGTTAACTAGATCAGCAGCCAGGAGGGACAGAACAGGATATACAGTCTATGTATTGTAAATAGCCGAGATGGTTTGTTATAATAAACAATGCAGAAGACAGTTTTGATCTGTAATGTCCGTAGAAAAGCAGGTCGGTAAACAAATATTTAAAGTCTTGTTTTGGATTTATAGGTCGACTTCCAGCTGCAATCAACATATAGACGTTAAATCGTTAAAAGAACAATGGTTTGTATTGCTAGTGAATCAGTGACGTAAACAAAACTGAAAATGTAATTCAAGGGCAAATAAGCAAGCGTTGGATCAGGGAACTGAGCTCTTTACCGCGCTGACATTTCTTGGTGAACTTTAAAATTAAAAACATTTGCTGGAAGTAGAAGATTTGATCCATTAGTAAAGTGCAGGCAGCTACTTCTTGATTCATAATGTTAGCGGTCGCATATCTAAGGCATAGTGCTACTGCTGGTAGCACGGTTAGTCATACCACCACACAAAAGGAGCAAACTGAGAGTTGTGTCTAATAATCAGTGAATTTATGGTATAGTAGTGTTGTAACGTCGTTACTTACTTATCAGACATGCACAAAGTCGTTGCTTAGCAACGTAACGCTACCGCTGACCACACGCGACAGCAGGTGCTCTACAACTATAGTAAATCATATTCACTGTTAAATAATTTCATATTGCTGTTTTAAATGCGTTTAGTATTCGACAGTTTGTTACATGTTCGTACATCTGAATTCGTGCATGTTATCGATTTGCGACGTAACAGTTGCATTCATAATTTGGTTTCGTTTAGAAGCATGATGACTGATTGAAAACACGAAAGTGTCCCATACCGAACAACATTAACAGAAGGACAATATATTACTTGTGGTTATTTATCTTATGTTTGTATTCTGAAATGGGTTTGCTTGTTGCAGATGACATTTGAGTAAAGGTGCATTTTGTTTTTAAACACCGGAAATTCTGCATGATGAGTAGGCTTAATTATGACACAGTGGAACCTTCAGTGATTAGCGAAGATATGTTATCAGCAGCTGTTGAGGAGCAAGGAGCAAAGGATGAAAAGGGCAGGATGGCCAAGCATGATGGCGTTGAATTCAGCGAAGTCAAGTCTCTTAGACTTGATTACAAAAGTTAGTGTTGCTGTGTTATACAAGGTGGCGCTAAAAAGTAAGCCACTATCAAGAATACTCATTAAATCGTATTAAAACCGCCAGTGCAGCTACATTTCTCATCAATTTTGAGTATAAAATGAGCACAAGAATGTTATAATTTCTATTAAATATTGTACGTGTGACCTAATTTGTGACGTCATCAGTCACTGTGCTTCAAGCTACGACATGGGTACAATCAAAGTATATGACAAAAGCATGATTGAAAACTAGAAAAAAGAGAAAATATGGAAATAAAAGAAATTCTTATATAAATCTCCATCTAATAGATGGTTTAGGAACAGAATTCATAGCTTGGTAAGTCGAGCTGATGCCAGAGGGAACGCTGACATAAGTTACTTTATGTGATGCATATCGTCACTTTGTAGGTCAGTCATAGTTAAAGACGTCAAAAAGTAAGTCATGCAGAGAATATTTAATACCGACGGATAATATTATAGTGCTTGATCATTTCTTTAATTTGACGAACAAATCTAATCTCATTGGCAGACTTTAATATGATTTAACACAATTTTTTGATAATTTGGCAGTGGCTTACTTTTTTGGGCCACCCTGTAAATGCTCCATTAATTTCAGATAAGTTGCATGTCGTTTAAGTTTTAAATTTTGTCGTTTAAAGAAGTGTTTTATGGTCCTATAACTTAATAACACACGTTCTGTACTTTGTAAAAGAAATGAATTATGTTTCAATGTATTTACCTTTTACATACATATTAAGTTAGTTGTTATTGAATTACTGTTTATAACCTATATGCATTTTGTGCTACAGATATACTAAAGATTGACAACTTATGGTGCTTCACAAACCTGATAAAACTTCAACTTGATAACAATATGATTGAAAAGATTGAAGGACTAGATATATTGGTTCACCTTGTGTGGCTTGGTTGGTATCATTTGTATGCAGTTCACTTTGAGATTATTCTAAATGACAGTTCACCATTCTAAAAGATTTGATCATTATGTTGTGCCATTCTGCAACTTTTGCACGTGAGGAACATTAAAAATTTAATTTAAAATTGTTATCCGTATGTTCAAGTTTGCCATAAGTTTTTAATTGGCAGTACAGTATAATGCAGTTTAGTACTTATTGTCTTGAAATTGTGGCATTCTTTTTTGAAGAACGTAGTGTTTATACACAAATTTCTGCAGTCTGCAGTCATTGTCTTAATTGTTGTTTTCAGATTTGTCTTTTAATAACATTGAGGCAATTGAAGGCCTCGACAAGCTAACACAGTTGGAGGATTTGACGTTGTTTAACAATCGAATACAACGCCTTGAAAACATGGATATGTTGACGAAACTGCATGTGTTTTCCATTGGAAATAATGACTTGAAAGAAATAGACAACGTATGTAACTTACTGCCATTTCTGTTTTTAAATGTGGTATAAAAATTATTATTTTATCATAATTTTTTGTAGCATACAAATACAAAAAAATACATGCCATGTTATTGCAATAAAAACGCTCAGAGTTGGCCTATATAACACTGTTTATACTGATTATCACAGAACATGCTATTATATCAGCTATATTGTTACATATTGTTTAACTTACAAATGAAATAAAATGTGTGGATACGCATTAAATTTCAGATAAGTTTGTCTTGTACACTCAAGTTAGTGGAATTGAAAAAAAATGTCAGGAATTCTGTGCATGTCATTGACAGATAATATATCTGAGGCGTTTTAAGCAGCTGCAGACAATAAACTTGGCGGGCAACCCCATCAGCCAGCTACAGGAATACAAGACATTTGTAATTGCTTATCTTCCGAATCTTGAGTATCTTGACTATCGTCTGGTGGATCAAGTGACGGTGAGAGTTCTAAATGGAAATATATGAAATATCCTTTTTGGACGTTCTTAAGAACTTATTTTTTTATTACTGCAGTGGTTTCATAACTGGAATTATTAAGTCAGTCTTTTGTGGCTCTTGTGACTTTACAGAACGGCAGTTGTATATCTTATTTTACTATCTGAATGTAACATTGCAGATATTGCAGTCATTGTACTGTATTAATTTTTTGTGACTCCACTTTTTGCGACTTAGTATGTAAGCGACGCAAATACGAGTGTGTAAGTTCATTTCTATTCTGTATACAGGGTGGCCCAAAAAAGTAAGCCACTACCAAATGATCAAAAAATCGTATTATATCGTATTAAAGCCTGTCAATGAGATTAGGTTTATTCGTTAAATTAAAGTATTGATCAAGTACTATAGTATTATTCGTTAGTATTAGATATTCTATGCGTGACCTACTTTCTGACCCAAATAACTATGCCTGACGTGCAAATATAGCGATATGCGTCATATACGGTAAATGATGTCAGCGCTTCCTCTGGCATCAGCGTGCCTTAGCAAACTGTGAATTCTATGTCTAAACGATCTTTTAGGTGGTGATTTATGTAAAAATTTATTTTATTTCCACATTTTCTCTTTTTTCTGGTTTTAAAATACGATTTTATCAGATGCGTTGATTTTACCCATATCGCAGCTTCAAACAGAGCAGGTGATGACGTCACAAATTAGGTCACACATTGAA